>CDZR01000484.1_pt1 | contig 169807 bp, 163 predicted proteins | sample 554781 | NCBI WGS metagenome assembly CDZR01 (sample SAMEA3182065, study PRJEB8094) | gut metagenome | biome: human; feature: gut; material: Stool; isolation source: human stools | place: Canada | collected 2013-01-28
TTATAAAAGTTTGGTCGACCTTTTCAAAGGTCGTGGGTGTGGGCAAAGCCCACAGATACTTTCCGTTTACGCAATCTGACGATAGCCAAACAGCTCGCTGTTTGGTGGCTTGAACACAACGGCGTTAGCCTTTAAAAATGCGATAGCAACAAGAAAGCTATTCGATATATAATGAAAAGTTAATGATTTCTTTTCTAAAAGGCTGTCGCCTGTTTTAACAAACTTAGTTTTAGCACGCAAACAGCGTGGCTGTTTGCGCTTGATAAATTGTTATATCGGAAGATTTTTATGGGCGCTGCCCATACCCGCAATTTTTGAAAAAATTGAGTAAACTTTTTGTTTTTGGGAGGATAATTTAGCGTTAGCTAAATTTCAATCCCCGACCGACACTCCGCTAAACCATAATTTACCCCAACTTTTGATAAAGAACCTTTATAATCACTTAGCAAAGTAGTTTGCTAAAAACTAAAGATAATCAATGTTTCACTCTTATAATCATAAAAAGCAAATGCACAACGATAAAAACCGTTGTGCATTTTTTTAGATAATGGAAGATTTAATTATTATACATTAAAGATTTGTGTAACCTATAAGGCTTAAATCAACCTCTTTGGCAACATCTCTGCCTTCACGAATTGCCCATACTACAAGGGACTGTCCTCTGTGCATATCTCCGGCTGTAAATACATTTTTAACATTTGTTGCGTGGGAGCCTTCTGCGGTTGCCACATTTGTTCTTGCGTTTACTTCAACGCCAAATGCTTTTGTAACATAACTTTCCGAACCTAAGAAACCTGCCGCAATGAGTACAAGCTCAACATCAACAGTGTATTCCGAACCCTCGACTTCTTTCATCATAAGTCTGCCTGTTTTTTCGTCCTTTTCAGGCTTGAGCTTTACAAGAACTGCGCCTTTGAGGTTACCCTTGTCATCTGAAATAAACTCTTTAACAGTTGTCTGATAAACTCGTGGATCGTGACCGAATACTTCAATAGCCTCTTCCTGACCGTAATCTGTCTTGCAGACTCTCGGCCACTGCGGCCATGGATTGTCGGCAGTACGCTTGTCGGGTAATTTTGGCATCATCTCAAGCTGGAGAACTGATTTAGCGCCGTGACGAATACTTGTTCCGACACAGTCGTTACCTGTATCACCACCGCCGATAACCATAACATTTTTACCTTTAGCGGAAATATAAGTGCCGTCCTTTAAGCCGTTGTCAAGCAAAGCTTTAGTAGTTGATTTAAGAAAATCAACAGCAAAGTAAATGCCTTTAGCTTCTCTGCCTTTAACCTTAATATCTCTTGGGTTGGATGCGCCGCAGCAGAGTATAACTCTGTCGTATTCGTCAAGCAATTTTTTAGCTTTTACATCTTTGCCTACATTGACGCCTGTTTTAAATTCAACGCCCTCTTCTTTCATAATAGAAATTTTGCGGTCGATAACTTCTTTTTCAAGTTTCATATTCGGAATACCGTACATAAGCAAACCGCCTACACGGTCGGAACGCTCGAATACAGTAACAGAGTGACCTCTCTGATTGAGCTGGTCAGCGGCGGCAAGTCCCGAAGGACCTGAGCCGATGATTGCAATTTTTTTACCTGTTCTTACCTTTGGAGGATTTGCCTCAGCAAGTCCCTGTTCGTAAGCATTTTCGATAATGCCGTACTCGTTTGCTCTTACGGTAACAGCGTCACCGTTAGCGCCGCAAGTGCAAGCCTTTTCGCAAAGGGCAGGGCAGACACGGGAGGTAAACTCCGGGAAGTTATTTGTAATTTTTAGTCTGTTATATGCCTGTTCCCAGCAACCCTTGAAAATAAGATCATTCCACTCGGGAACAAGATTGTTAAGAGGACAGCCGGAGAATGCATTGCCAATCTGCATACCTGCCTGACAGAACGGAACACCGCATTCCATACATCTTGCGCCCTGCTTTTCCTGATCCTTTTTGCTTAAAGGTGTGTGAAATTCATTATAGTTTTGTATTCTTTCTTTGACTGAAAATGCCTCGGCATCTTCACGATTATAATCCATAAAACCTGTTGGCTTTCCCATTATTGTGTGCCCTCCTTACTTATTGTTGATAATCTGATAGAATGCTTCAATTTGAGCCTGTTCACTGCTAAGACCTTTTTCTTCCATAGAAGCAATCGCAGACATCATTTCTTTGTAATCGTGAGGAACGATTTTCTTGAACTTTGGAAGATACTCGTCAAAGTTATCAAGAATTTCTTTACCCTTAGTTGAGCCTGTTGCGGCTGTGTGTTCCTCAATGAGGGATTTAAGCTCTATAATATCGTACTTTTCTTTAACTTCGGAGAAGAGTACCATTTCTTTGTTAAGCTTTGTATAAAGATCTCTGTCCTCGTCAAGTACATAAGCTACACCGCCCGACATACCTGCGGCGAAGTTTTTACCTGTTTTACCTATAACTACAACTCTGCCGCCTGTCATATATTCACAGCCGTGGTCGCCTACACCCTCAACAACTGCTACGGCACCGGAGTTTCTTACACAGAAACGCTCACCTGCAACACCGTTGATAAATGCTTTACCGCTTGTAGCACCGTAGAAAGCAACATTACCGATGATAATATTGTCTTCAGGTTTGAAAGTTGAACCCTTTGGAGGATATACAACGAGTTTACCGCCTGATAAGCCTTTGCCGAAGTAGTCGTTGCTGTCACCGATAAGTTCAAGTGTAAGTCCCTTTGGAATGAATGCGCCAAAGCTCTGTCCGCCTGAACCGTTACAGATAATCTTAAATGTATCGTCTTTGAGTTTATCGTCAAATGCTTTCGTAATTTCAGAACCGAGAATTGTACCGAATGAACGGTCAGTATTCTTAACATCAACAGTAATTGTTTTGCTCTTACCGTTTGCAAGGTTAGATTTAAATTCCTTTAAGAGTACCTTTTCGTCAAGTGTAGAATCAAGCTTAAAGTCATAAAGATTTTTCTTTTTATATTCAATCTTATTTGAAACAAAGTCAGTGTTGAGAATATTTGAAAGGTCAACTTCGGCTGCCTGACCCTCAATATTGTCTTTTCTCTTAATAAGGTCAATTCTGCCGACAAGCTCATCAATAGTTTTAACACCGAGCTTTGACATATACTCTCTTAACTCCTGCGCAACAAAACGCATAAAGTTCATTACATATTCAGGCTTACCCATAAATCTCTTTCTGAGTTCAGGGTTCTGGGTAGCAACACCAAACGGGCAAGTATCAAGGTTACATACTCTCATCATAGCACAGCCGAGTGTTACGAGTGGGGCAGTGGCAAAACCGTATTCCTCAGCACCGAGAATAGCCGCAATGGCAACATCTCTGCCGTTCATAAGCTTACCGTCTGTTTCAATAACAACCTTGTTTCTGAGGTCATTCATAATAAGTGTCTGATGAGCTTCGGCAAGACCGAGTTCCCATGGAAGACCTGCATTATAGATTGAGCTTCTCGGAGCAGCACCTGTACCGCCGTCATAACCCGAAATAAGGATAACGCCTGCGCCTGCCTTTGCAACACCTGCGGCAACCGTACCTACACCACATTCAGAAACAAGTTTTACGGAAATTCTTGCGTCTGTGTTAGCATTTTTAAGGTCATAAATAAGCTGTGCAAGATCTTCAATTGAATAAATATCGTGGTGAGGAGGAGGGGAGATAAGAGATACACCCGGTGTGGAGTGCCTTGTCTTTGCAATCCAAGGATAAACCTTTTTGCCCGGAAGATGTCCGCCCTCGCCCGGCTTAGCACCCTGTGCCATTTTAATCTGAATTTCATCGGCAGATGTGAGGTACTTTGAAGTTACACCGAATCTGCCCGACGCAACCTGCTTGATAGCTGAGCAACGGTTGTCGGCTGTGCCCTTTGTGAGAAGTCTTTCAAGGCTTTCGCCGCCCTCACCCGAGTTTGATTTGCCGTGTAATCTGTTCATTGCAATAGCAAGAGCCTCGTGTGCTTCCTGTGAAATTGAACCGTATGACATAGCGCCTGTTTTAAATCTGCGAACAATTGAATCAACGCTTTCAACTTCATCAATCGGAACAGGAGTTTCGGCATAGTTAAAATCGAAAAGTCCTCTGATATTAACAGGGTCCATTTCCTCTGAAATCATATGCGAATATTTCTTATAAAGCTCATAGTCGCCTGTTCTTGTTGACTGCTGGAGCATATAAATTGTCTGCGGGTTGTAGAGGTGTTCTTCCTTACCGCTTCTGAACTTATGACTGCCTCTTGATTCGAGTTCAGGGTTTGTGTTAAGTCCGAGTGGGTCAAATGCGGAAGTATGAAGTCTGTCAACATTCTTTTCGATATCTTTTAATGTGATACCGCCGATTCTGCTGACTGTACCTGTAAAGTAGTTATCAATAACATCCTTGCCGATACCGATTGCCTCGAAAATTTGTGAGCCATGGTATGACTGGATTGTTGAAATACCCATTTTAGATGCAATCTTAACTATGCCATGAAGAATAGCGTCATTGTAGTCATTAACAGCCGCATAGTAATCCTTGTCGAGAAGGTCATCTGCGATAAGCTCGTGGATAGTTTCCTGCGCAAGGTATGGGTTAATAGCACTTGCACCGTAGCCAAGAAGTGTAGCAAAATGATGTACCTCTCGTGGCTCGCCGCTTTCAAGAATGATAGCGCATGATGTTCTTTTCTTTGTAACAACTAGGTGCTGGTGAACTGCCGAAACCGCAAGCAATGACGGAATAGCAAGGTGGTTTTCGTCAACGCCACGGTCCGAGAGGATGATGATGTTTGCACCCTCGCTGAAAGCCTTGTCTGTTTCAATGAAAAGTCTGTTGATAGCCTTTTTAAGGCTTGTGTTTTTATAGTAAAGGATCGGAACGGTGGCAACCTTAAAGCCGTTGATATGCATATTTTTGATTTTAAGAATATCCGTAGAAGTAAGAATTGGATTATGAATCTTAATTACCTTACAGTTTTCCGGCTTTTCTTCAAGAATGTTGCCGTCCTCGCCGATATAAATTGTTGTTGATGTTACAACTTCCTCACGAATTGCATCAATAGGTGGGTTTGTAACCTGTGCGAAAAGCTGCTTAAAGTAGTTGAAAAGCGGTTGCGGCTCTTTTGAAAGTACGGCAAGAGGACTGTCTGTACCCATTGCTGAAATCGGCTCGCTTGCATTTTTAGCCATAGGGAGGATAGATGTCATAACCTCTTCATATGTATAGCCAAACGCTTTCTGGAGGCGCTGTCTTTCGTCATAAGAATGTTCCTCAACCTTTACATTAGGAATCTTGAGGTCTTTAAGACGAACAAGGTTGCTGTCAAGCCATTCGCCGTACGGCTGTTTTGATGCATAATATTCCTTAAGCTCGTCATCGTCGATAAGTTTGCCCTGTACAGTATCTACAAGGAGCATTTTACCGGGACGAAGTCTTTCCTTAGTGACAATCTTTGCGGGGTCAATAGGAAGTGCACCGACTTCTGATGAAAGAATAAGGTTGTTATCGTCTGTAATGTAGTATCTTGACGGACGAAGACCGTTTCTGTCAAGTACCGCACCCATAATATCACCGTCAGAGAAAAGAATTGATGCAGGTCCGTCCCACGGCTCCATCATTGTTGCGTAATACTGGTAAAAATCTTTCTTTTTCTGAGAAATTGTGTGGTTTCTGTCCCAAGGCTCAGGAATTGTAATCATAACGGCAAGAGGAAGCTCCATACCGCTCATTACTAAAAATTCAAGTGTGTTGTCGAGCATAGCCGAGTCTGAACCCTCGGTGTTTACAACAGGAATAACCTTGTCGAGGTCGCCTTTGAGGTGCTCCGACTTCATTGTTTCTTCACGGGCAAGCATTTTGTCTGCGTTGCCCCTGATTGTATTGATTTCACCGTTGTGAACAATCATTCTGTTTGGATGAGCTCTCTGCCAGCTTGGGTTTGTATTGGTAGAGAATCTTGAGTGAACCATAGCGATTGCAGATTCATAATCAGGATCCTGCAAGTCTGTAAAGAATCTTCTTAACTCGCCTACAAGGAACATACCTTTATATACAATAGTTCTGCTTGAGAGAGAAACTACATATGTATCTTCGTTGCTCTGCTCAAATACTCGTCTTGCAACATAAAGTTTACGGTCAAAAGGCAAGCCTTTCTTAACGCCTTTCGGACGCTTGATAAAGCACTGCATAATGTGAGGCATACATTCAACTGCTCTTTTGCCAAGCACATCAGGGTTAGATGGAACATTTCTCCAGCCGAGAATCTCAAGTCCCTCTTTTTCCGCAATAATTTCAAACATTTTTTTAGCCTGATTTCTTGCAAGCTCGTTTTGAGGGAAGAAGAACATACCTACAGCATAATCTCTCTCCGCAAGAAGCTTGATTCCGAGATCTCTCTGGGCTACTTTTTTGAAAAACTTGTGTGAAATCTGGAGCAAAATACCTACGCCGTCACCTGTTTTGCCTTCGGCGTCTTTACCTGCTCTGTGCTCAAGGGTTTCTACTATAGTAAGAGCATTTGCAACCGTATCGTGAGTTTTGATACCGTTAATGTTTACAACCGCACCTATACCGCAGTTGTCGTGCTCAAACTGAGGAGAGTAAAGTCCCTTAAAGTCTTGTCTGTTTGAGATTTGTTCCAATTTAATTCACCCTTTCCCGCTCAATTCTTCAACATTTGTTCTACACAGCATACTATATAATATAGTATAGTAAATGGAGTACGATAAATGGATTGAGCTGTTAAATACATTTTATATTTTTGCTAAAAAATATTAATTATATGTAAAATGTATGCTTTGAAATATTCTGTCGCAAAACAGCACATTTGCAATAACTTTATTATATAGCCTGTTACTATAGTTGTCAATAGAAAAATGCAACTTTTTTATAACAAACTTTCATATTTTTCAAGAAACCCGACAAAAAGTCAATAAACTAATGTTTAAAAGTAGAATAAGTGCAGGAAAATTACTTAAACTTGCAAAAGCTGAAATATTTTCTAAAAAATTTTTTAAAAAGCTATTGACAAATAACGCAAAAGGGTTTATACTACAGTCAATGACAAACAGCAAGGGCGCTGTGAGCCGAAAGGTTCGCAGTGCCTTTTTGTTTTCTAAAAAAATGATTTCATTAAAAACGGATAGGAGAGATTAAAATGGCAAAAGTTCCTGAATTATTTGGCAGTATGGTATTTAACGATCAAATGATGCTTGAGCGTCTTCCTAAGGCTACTTACAAGGCACTTAAGAAAACAATCCAGAATGGTGAGCCTCTCGACGAGAGCGTAGCTAATGTAGTTGCAAGCGCAATGAAAGATTGGGCTATCGAAAAGGGCTGCACACACTATACACACTGGTTCCAGCCAATGACAGGTATCACAGCAGAAAAGCATGACAGCTTTATCACACCGAACGGTGACGGTCAGGTTATCATGGAGTTTTCAGGTAAAGAGCTTGTAAAGGGCGAGCCTGATGCATCTTCTTTCCCAAGCGGCGGTATTCGTGCTACTTTTGAGGCAAGAGGTTATACAACTTGGGACCCGACTTCATATGCTTTTGCTAAGGACGGTACACTTTACATTCCAACAGCATTCTGTTCATACACAGGTGAGGTCCTCGATAAGAAAACACCTCTTCTTCGTTCAATGGAGAGAATCAGCACAGAGGCTTGCAAAGTTCTTAATCTTCTCGGCAAAACAGATGTTACGAGAGTTACAACAACAGTAGGTCCTGAGCAGGAATACTTCCTTATAGATAAAGATGTTTATGACCAGAGAAAAGACCTTATCTACACAGGCAGAACACTCTTTGGTGCAAAAGCTCCTAAAGGACAGGAACTTGACGACCATTACTTCGGCGCAATCAAGACAAGAGTTGCAGCTTTCATGGCTGACCTTGATAATGAGCTTTGGAAACTCGGTATTCTTGCTAAGACAAAGCACAACGAGGTTGCTCCTTCGCAGCACGAGCTTGCTCCTATTTTTACAACTACAAATATCGCAACCGACCACAACGAACTTACAATGGAAGTTATGAAGAAGATTGCTGAAAAGCACGGTCTTGTTTGCCTCCTTCACGAAAAGCCTTTTGCAGGTGTAAACGGTTCAGGTAAGCACAACAACTGGTCAATTTCTACTAATACAGGTGAAAATCTCCTTGATCCGGGTAAAACACCTGAAAACAATATTCAGTTCCAGCTCTTCCTTGCAGCTATCGTAAAGGCTGTACACGAGTATCAGGATCTTTTAAGAATCTCTGTTGCATCGGCAGGTAACGACCATCGTCTTGGCGCTAACGAAGCACCACCTGCAATCATTTCAATGTATCTCGGTGATGACCTCGGCGCATTGGTTGAATCAATCATCAACGGTACAGAGTATATAAGCAAGGGCAAGGTTAAGATGTCAACAGGTGTTGATGTTCTTCCTGACTTCAAGAAAGACACATCAGACCGTAACAGAACATCACCGTTTGCTTTCACAGGTAACAAGTTTGAGTTCAGAGCACTCGGTTCGGCTCTCAACATTGCTTGTCCTAACATAATGCTTAACACAATGGTTGCCGAGGAACTTTCAGAGTTCTATGATGAGTTGAAAGACGCATCCGATCTTGACGCAGCGGTTAAGGCTCTTATTAAAAAGACATTTACAGAGCATCAGGCAATTATCTTCAACGGCAACAACTATGCACCTGAATGGGTTGAAGAGGCAGAGAAGAGAGGTCTTCTTAACCTTAAATCACTTCCTGATGCAGTTGAGCATTACATTGATCAGAAGAATATTGACCTCTTTACAAAGAATAAGATTTACTCAGTAGATGAAATTCATGCAAGATATGAGATTGAGCTTGAAAACTATGCTAAGATTATCAATATCGAAGCACTTACAATGATTGATATGGCTAAAAAAGATATGATTCCTGCCGTTACTTCATATGTAAGAGAGCTTACAGATACAGCGCTTGCTAAGAAAGCTCTTTCAGACGCAATCCCAACATCAGTTGAGGAAGACCTCATTACAAGTCTTTCAAACAAACTTGTTTGCTTCAGCAAAAAGACAGCAGAGCTTGAGAACGCTGTTATCGGCGCAAGCGAATATGAGGGCGATGTTCTTGCTTATGCTAAGTATTACAGAGAGAGCGTATTCTCGGTAATGACTGAACTTCGTGCAATCGGCGACGCTATGGAAACAGAAACAGCCGCTGATTACTGGCCATATCCTTCATACGGCGAAATGCTTTACGGTGTATGATCGATTGACTGATTTTTAAATTTTCAATTTGGTGACACAATGGCGTGTAACGAACAGACAAAAACTGTTTGGTACACGCCATTTTTGTTATTTTAAAAAAGGGGAGATCTATATGGCAGATATGATTTTTGGCAGTACAGGCGTATGGTATATGATAGGCGCCTTGCTCGTATTCTTTATGCAATGTGGTTTTGCGATGGTAGAAACCGGTTTTACAAGAGCGAAAAACGCCGGTAATATCATTATGAAAAACCTGATGGACTTCTGTATCGGTACAGTAGTGTTCAGTTTGCTTGGTTTTGGACTTATGATGTCGGAAAACTATATTGCAGGTTTCATCGGCGTTCCTAATCTTACAATGTTTACAGATTGGGCAAGCTTTGATTGGAACTCATTTGTATTCCAGCTTGTATTCTGTGCTACAGCCGCAACAATTGTTTCCGGTTCTATGGCAGAGCGTACAAAGTTCTCTGCATACTGTGTTTACAGTGCAGTAATTTCATTGGTTGTTTATCCTATCGAGGCAGGTTGGGTATGGAACGGCCAGGGTTGGCTTGCACAGCTCGGTTGTATTGACTTTGCAGGTTCAATCGTAATTCATATGGTTGGCGGTATCTCTGCTCTTGTAGGTGCAATCATCCTCGGACCTCGTATCGGTAAGTATGGCAAAAACGGTAAGGTAAACGCTATCCCAGGTCACAGCATCACACTCGGTGCTTTAGGTGTATTCATTCTTTGGTTTGCTTGGTACGGCTTTAACGGTGCTGCTGCAGAAGACGGTTCAAGACTCGGTCAGATCCTTCTTACAACAACAATCGCTCCGGCTGTTGCTACAGTAACATGTATGCTCTTTACTTGGATTAAGAACGGTAAGCCTGATGTTTCAATGTGTCTTAACGCTTCACTTGCAGGTCTTGTTGCAGTAACAGCAGGTTGTGCAGATGTTGATGCTATCGGTTCTGCAATCATCGGTATTGTTTCAGGTATCCTCGTAGTAGTTGCAGTAGAATTTGTTGATATTAAACTCAAGATAGATGACCCGGTTGGTGCATTCTCAGTACATGGCGTAAACGGTATTTGGGGCGGTCTTGCAGTAGGTCTTTTTGCAACAGGCAACGGTCAGGACGGCATTACAGGTCTTTTCTATGGCGGCGGTTTCGCTCAGCTTGGCAAGCAGGCTCTCGGTATCCTTTGTGTAGCCGCTTGGACAGTTGTTTGTATGATCATCGTATTTACAGTAATCAAAAAGACAATCGGTCTTCGTGTAACTAAGGAAGAAGAAATGAAAGGTCTTGACATTTGCGAGCACGGTCTTGTAAGCGCATATGCAGATTTTATGCCAATCGGTGTTGGTACAGCTTCACTTGACGAAACATTTGATGTTGAGGGCAATGTTCCTGTAACTAAGGCAGTTCCTGTTCAGCTTGCAGGCAAGTATGATATGGCTACTGACGGTACAAAGATTACTAAGATTGATATTCTCCTTAAGCAGTCAAAACTTGAGGCACTCAAGGAAGAAATGGATAAACTCGGTATTACAGGTATGACAGTATCACAGGTACTCGGTTGCGGCGCTCAAAAGGGTAAGGCAGAGTATTACCGTGGTGTTGCTATTGAAAGTAATCTCCTTCCTAAGATGAAGGTAGAAATCGTAGTTTGCAAAGTTCCTGTAAAGGCTGTTGTAGATGCCGCTGTAAAGGCACTCTATACAGGTCATATCGGTGACGGCAAGATCTTCATTTATGATGTTGAAGATGTTGTAAAAGTAAGAACCGGTGAAACAGGTTACGATGCAATGCAGGATATTGAGTAATCCTATTAAAATTACCTATCCTTTTTAATTCACATAAACCGAGAGGGTCGACACGAGAAATTGTGTCGGCCCTTTTGGCATAACGCACATCAAAACAGCACCGCTTTTTTGAGTTGTCCCCAAAAAGTCAGACTAAGAATCTAACGGTTTGGAGGTCACATCACTTTGTCGGTGCTGTAGTTTTATGTTTATAGATTTATAATATATCTCCGCCGATGGATTTTGAAAAGGCTTTATAAATGTCTTTTGCATTGTTTTCGCATAATATCCATAGCTTAATATAAGCAGAAATCGGAGTGACAGTAGGGAGTACCTGAATGCCTAATTTTGAATAAAGTTCTTTGCTTTCGTAAAAAAATCCTGTCTCACTGCCTGTTAAAAATACAGGAATGTTAAATTGTTTGGCTGTATTGCAGAATTTCTCCAAATCTTTGCTTGCGGTATTTACAGTTCCCGAATGATAGCTTTCCATCAATACGGCTTTAATATTTTTATTAAGCTGCGGATAAGCCATTCCCACATACGGTGTAATTTTAAGTACAGGGGAAGTTGATTTGAAAACAGGCATATTCCCAAATTTTATTTCATCTTGCTTTTCTGTATAATTGATATTTTTAATAAAATTGCCGTTAATGGTTTCACCGTAGTAGATATTATTAACGCTTTCGATTTTATCCGAATAAGCAAGGTGTTTTTGCAGGCGAGAGGCACGGTGAATTTTGGCATGCTCGCCGTTATTTTTGTATGCGACAAATACACCTTTATTATTGCCTGATTTAATGAAATCCACGGCAGCGGAAAAATTCTCGAGTCCGTTTGATTTTTCGCTCTCGAGCGGATAATTTGCAGACACAAGCACAATAGGAGTATTACACAAGCCGAACATATAAGAAAGCACAGCGGAAGTGTATTGCAGTGTATCTGTACCATGGGTAACAATGATGCCGTCATAATTATTTATATTTTCTTTGACGGAATTATAAAGTAAATTAAAATACTCGCCGTTTAAGTTTTCGCTAAGTACCGTGTAAGGAGAGATCGCATCGAATTCAGCATAACCTCCGTTTTGTTTGTACATTTCGATTAACTTGTAACGGGTGTTTGAATCGGGAGAAATTACACCGTTATTGTAGCAGCTGCCTATAGTTCCGCCTGTAAAAACAACTAAAATTTTCATACAGCACCTCCGATTATTTCTTTTTATATTGTATCATATTTATTCGGAAAAATCAGCCTTTGCTGAAAACAGACTTTTACTTAGCTTTCTTTCCTGTGAAGAGTAAATTCCCGATTTGCCCGACGCTATAAAACTTATCAGACTTGCAAATACAAAATAAGGCGCGGCTTCGGCGCCGAAAAGCTCAATACCGAGCATAATTGTGGTAATCGGTGTGTTTGCGGCAGAACCGAACACGCAGATTAAGCCAATTGCCGCAAGAAAACTCGGTTCAATGCCGAATAAATTTGCATACCAGCCGCCGAATGACGCCCCTATGTCAAACAACGGAGTTACTTCACCGCCTTGAAATCCTGCTCCGAGTGTGAGCGCTGTCAAAATGAATTTTACGGGCATATCGTACCAATTTGCATTGCCCTCGAATGCGGTTGTTTGCTGCCAAGTGCTAAGTCCTTCATATTTGTTGAGATTTAATAAAATGATTAGCAATGTGACAACAACAGAGCCTGCCAATGCAGAGAGAACGGTATTTTTAAAAGTTTTTGCGTATAATAATTTTAAATATTTGACCGCAAGAGCAAATAATTTTCCGAGAAGTCCGAAAAATACAGATGCGGAAACAAATATCAATATAAGTTTAAAATCAAAGTTAGGAACGCTTGCGATAGTATGTACTTCGTGTGTTGCGCCGAGCAAAAGTGTAACAGCATTTGCCAGATAAGATGATAAAAAGCATGGAATAACAGCACTTGCGGAAAGCTGACCTATGCAGCAAACTTCCATACCGAAGAATGCACCTGCAAGCGGAGTGCCGAATACGGAGCCGAATGCCGAACTTAATCCGCTTAAAATGATAGTTTTTCTGTCCTCTTTTTTAAATCCGAACTTGTCGGCAACATTGCTTGTAAGAGCGCCGCCGATTTGAACGGCAGTGCCCTCTCTGCCTGCCGAGCCGCCCGAAAAGTGTGTCAGCAGTGTAAAGAAGAATGTAAGAACTGCAAGCCTTTTAGGTACTTTTACACCCTCGTTTGCACTCTGAATTATAAGATTGTTGCCTTTTGAGGACTCACCGCCGTATTTCTTATATACAAAAGCGGTAAGCATACCCGAAAGTGGCAAAAACCATATGCAATAAGGGAAAAACTCCCTGAATACGGACGATAATCCGAGCATTTTTAAAAACACGAAAGAAATTACACCCATAACAACGCCACAGCAAAGAGATGCCGTCAATACCTTGAAATCAACAAACTTTCTTTTCATAATTCACCTCAAAATTTTGTAATAAAAATGGCATAAAAAAAGCCAATGCCCCTGTATAAAACAGAAGTCATCAGCAAAAGCGGTTTCGGAAAAATCCGTGGGAGAACCTCATTCCCATACATATATTATGCATTTATGGATATAGTATATACTGTACCGACCAAAAATGCAAGAGCAAAAAATAAATTTAAAAAATTTAAAAATAGGTGTTGACAAATAGAGGAAGATGTTGTATTATAATTATGCGAAAGGTTAGTGACAACTAACTTAAAGCAAGAATCTTTCCATTATTGTAATTGTGCCTCTATAATTACAGAAATAAATGTAAATCAACGCCTGTAAGGGCGTTAATTATGAAATAATAGTTAGTTAAAGCTAACTAAAAGGAGTATTATGTCTGAAGAAATTTTAGTCCGCCACTGCTCACCGACATTGGCGAATATAAAAACAGGAAATTTGGTTAATTGCCGAATTGACAGCATATATAGGCTGAAAAAAGATATTATCTCCCTAAACTCTGTTCTCAACGCAAAAGGTGTGTCAATCCGTGTACTGTACTGTTCGTCCGAAAGAGCGTTGATTTATGTTTATCGTCCGGAAAAATTAAACGCAGATATGCAAAACGGCAAAAACAAAAAGTTTTTAAATTCAATAGGGTATAGAGGAACTACCAATGATGAGCTTATAAACGAGCTTTCGGCAAGATTTTATTCTTGCGGCGGATTTCCTCACGAGATAGGATTGTTTTTAGGCTATCCGATTGACGATGTAATAAGTTTTATTGAAAATAAAGGAAAAAACTTTAAATGTTGCGGATGTTGGAAAGTATATCACAATGAAGATAATGCTAAAAAGACATTTGAAAAGTACAAAAAATGTACTAATATATACTGCAAAAAATATTTGCAGGGTTCGTCGCTTAAACGACTTACCGTATAAATTTACAAAGGAGTAATTAATTTATGAGTAAAATAGCAGTAGTGTTCTGGAGTGGAACAGGCAACACAGAGGCAATGGCTGACGCTGTTGCAGAGGGCGCAAAAGGCGCAGGCGCAGAGGTTTCTGTATTTAATGTAACAGATTTTTCTGCAGATAAAGTAGACGAATTTGACGCAATTGCATTCGGTTGCCCGGCAATGGGTGCCGAAACACTCGAGGACAGCGAGTTTGAGCCTGTTTTCAATGAATGTGAACCAAAGCTCAACGGTAAGAAAATTGCCCTCTTCGGCTCATACGGCTGGGGTGACGGCGAATGGATGAGAACATGGGAGGCAACCTGTAATTCGGCAGGCGCAGTTCTCGCAGCAGAAAGTGTTATCTGCAATGATGCTCCCGATGACGAAGCCACGGCAAACTGTAATGCACTCGGTGCAGCACTTGCAGGCTGATAAATTAACCAATCCCTTATACATTTCATATTTTTTCTTAAAGACTGCCGCTTGTAATGAGCGGCAGTTTTTAATTGTAAAAAGTTTATTTAATAGGGTAATTAGGGTTTAACAGAATACTTCGTCAGTCAATTATAAAAGTTTGGTCAACCTTTTCAAAGGTTGTGGGTGTGGGCAAAGCCCACAAATACTTTCCGTTTATGCAATCTAACGATAGCTGAACAGCCACACTGTTTGTGCCCGATAAATTGTAATATCGGAAGATATTATGGGTTTTGTTTAAACCTGCAAGTCTTTAAAAAGCCTTGACCTAAATTTTTTATTATTTCACTTAACTCGTGTGATAAACCATAATTTCATATAATAAGGGTTGTCACACAAGCCTGTGGCAACCCTTATATTTTATTCTTCCATTTGTTTTCCTAAAAAAGCGGCCGCTGAATGAGCAAGTTTAACCTCTGTTTCAGTAGGAACTTTATTATCTTCGCCCATCAGCATTACAACTGCACCCGTAACATCGCCTGCGGCAATAATAGGGTATATGACTGCCGCTCTGTGTTCCACACCTTCAACCGGTTGAATATCACCGACCGTAGCCTGTGTTGCAGTATAACTTTTACGGCTTTCCATATAATTTTCAAGAACAGGTGAAACCCGTCGTTCAAGTAATTCTCTTTTAGATACTCCCGATGCGGCAATAACATGGTCTTTGTCGCAAATAATAACGGGTAAACCGCTTACTCTTGAGAGAACTTCCGCATATTGTGAGGCAAATGCCGATAATTCTCCTACAGGTGAATATTTTTTAAATATAACTTCGCCGTCGGTAGCAGTATATATCTCAAGCGGGTCGCCCTCACGAATACGCAGGGTGCGACGAATTTCTTTTGGTATAACAACACGACCGAGGTCGTCAATTCTTCTGACAATACCTGTTGCCTTCATATCAAAACTCCCCTGAATTTGTAATATTTGCAAAATATTGCATTAATATTGTTTGACTTGTAATCTCTTTTATTCCGCTTTTTTACAAAATAAAGCCGTTTTGATTTTGTTAATTTATGGGAAAATAAAAGTGTAGAATTTTTATTGCTACACCTGAGCTTGTAAAATAAAGTGTGTAAGTTAGAAAAATAACTAGCACACTTTTTGCAATTGGGAAAAAGTGTGCTACAATGAAAGAAAGGAAAAAGGAATGAACGAAATGGCAAAAAAGAGAGAAAGCACACCGGGCGAGAACCTCGCAAAGCAAATTATTGAACAGTACAATCCCAAAAGCGTAGCCGATATCTCGGATGACACCGACAAGCTCGAAGACTTCAACAACAAGATCAAGGTCGCTAAACGAATCGGCTACGGTTACCTTGATTCGCTATCTTTCTATTCCTTCTGTCCGTTCACCATTCCACAAAAAATCTTGATGAGGGATTATTAATTAATTCGGAAAATGATAATAAAGCGGTTTCGGTTGAATGGGACGGAAAGAACATAGTATTGTAAAATTAAATATGATTTTGGCTTTTGACAATAAAACCTAAAAGGGTATATCGGATATGTATTGTATGAGTGACGATTATTTGGTGCAGGAACTTATTGATGAACAAAAATCAAATAAAATAAATCAATAAGTAATTGTAAAATGTATAAATATGTGTTATAATCGATAGCACAATAATGAGTTTAAAGCAAAATTAATATATTTGATAAAGTTAATATGTGTTTTACGGAAAGGAAGATTCTTGTGAAATATCATAAGCTGTTGGAAAATGCCAAGAAGCCGAAGGGCTTTTGGGGCAAAAAAATGATTAGTTCCATGAATGAAGGACATTACGAGCTTACCGGTTGGGCGCTTGATCATATAAATTTTGAAAGACATTATCGTGTGCTTGATGTTGGCTGTGGCGGCGGTCTTACCGTGTCGAGAATAGCAGAGAGAATCGGTAACGGCAAGGTTTACGGAATAGATTATTCTGCGCTTTGTATCAAACATTCAAAGGCACAGAACAGAAAAAACATTCTCTGTAATAAGGTTAAAATCGTACTTGCCTCGGTTTCGTCTTTGCCGTTTGAGGATTGCAGCTTTGATGTTGTAATTGCGGTAGAAACCTATTACTTCTGGCCGGACAAACTTAATGATTTAAAAGAAATTTATAGAGTGTTAAAGCAAAACGGCAGGATTATGCTTGTATTTGAAATGCTGAAAACTCCCGAAGAACCTGATAAATGGAAGGCTGTAGAGGACAAGGTAGGCATAAAAACAGTGACAGAGGAGGAGATACGGGAAATGCTTGCAAAGGCAGGCTTTGAAGACATTGAAACCCATAAAAAGGACGGCACTACATGGCTTTGTGCCATCGGTGTCAAAAAATAAATAAAAGCAGGTGAATATATGAAGGCTTTAATTACAGGAGCAAGTTCGGGGATTGGTAAGGAAATTGCGAGAATCTTGGCTGCAATGGGGTATGATTTGATAGTTGCGTCAAGAAACTATGATAAGCTGACAGAGCTTAAGGCTGAACTTAAAAATGTAAATGTCAGAGTAATCACCATTGATTTGTCACGGGAACAAGACGCTATTGATTTGTATGAGCATTTAAAAGACGAGGATATAGATTTTCTCGTCAATAATGCAGGCTTTGGCGCATATGGCAGATTTTTGGATGTACCGCTGAAAAAAGAGCTTGATTTAATTCACACAAATATAAGTGCAGTGCATATTCTGACAAAATGCTTTTTGCAGGATATGGTTAAGAAAAATAAAGGCTACATTCTTAATGTAGGCTCGTCAGCGGGCTTTTTGGCGGGTCCGACTTTTTCAAGTTATTATGCATCAAAAAATTATGTTGTAAGGCTTACAGAGGCTGTTCACGAAGAACTGAGGCGACAGGGCAGTAATGTTAAAATTTCCGTGCTTTGTCCCGGTCCTGTGAATACTAATTTTAATAATGTTGCGGATGTAAAGTTTTGCCTTAACGGACTTTCGCCGGATTTTGTTGCTAAGTATGCGATTGAGAAAACTATGAAAGGCAAAATGGTTATTATTCCCGGCTTTACAATGAAAGTAGCAAAAGTTGCTCAACGGTTTGTGAGTGAAAATATGCTTACACGCATTTCCTACAATGTGCAGAGCAAAAAAGAGGGACAAAGGTCAGATACCGAACAAAAAAATTTTAATAAAGCAGAACACGCTTAAAAAGGAGCGGAGAAAATATGAAAAGATTTGTATTATTAATGTTTACGGTTCTTTTCATAATTTTCTCCGCTGTTTCTGTTTTTGCCGCCGATACAAACGGCGTAGCTTTCAAAACAGAAGATATAAATTGTGATAAAGGCAGAATTTTTAAGGTTGATGTAAAGGCAAAATCGTCCGAAAAAATCTCTGCCGTATTATTAAAATTTACTTATGACAGAAATATAATAGAATACCGTTCAATCAGTTCCGATTCGGACAGTCTGGCTTATGCTTATGATAACGGAAGTACATTAAATGTATCTTACCTTTGCAAAGACGGCAAAAATATTGATAATGACACGGTAATACTTACTTTAGAATTTAAGGCAACAGCCGAAGGTCAGAGTAATTTGCAATATACAGCCTATGATTGTGTTAATTCTTCGGCAGAAAGCGTTGAAATTTCGCAATGTTCAAGCGGTAAGGTAAGTGTTACAAAACAAGGCAGTGAAAAATCAAATGATAATGAAAAATCGGATACAACGGAATATAAATCCGAAAGCAATGAAAGTACAGGAAATTCAGAAAAAAGCAGTATTGACGAACTCGGTTCATTAAACGGCAAATTTTCAGACAACACTGTATTTATGCTTATAGTTGGAGTTATTTGCGGACTTGCTGTCGGTGTTTTGTGTTTTATGCTGTATTTATCTGTGATAAAGCGGAAAAATAAGGCAAAAGAGGAAAAAGACAGGCATTAACTTGACATAACACCGATTATGCTATAAAATTTAATTTGAACTTAATATTTGTTATGGTTTATTCATTTAATTAATAGGGAAGACGGTGCAAGTCCGTCACAACCGCCATTACTGTAAACAGTTATAGCCTTGGCTCATGCCATTGGGAAACCGAGAAGGCGCCTTGGCTGCTTTAATGCAGACTGTAAGTCAGGAGACCTGCCATAACATAGTTTGAAAAACTTTCTTGGGCAGTGGGAGAATAGTTATTGGGTAAATTATTACCCTTTATATAGCTATGCCTCTTTTAAGGGGCTATTTTTTATTTAAGGAGAATGTTTATGAAAACAACAGCAAAATTTATTTCTGCTTCACTTGCTACTTTGCTTGTTTCTGCATCTGCAGTTACGGCATTTGCGGCAGAAACAAAGGACATTACAGTTTCACTCCGTATTGAGGGTGTGGATTCTTGTGTGCTTTATGACAATTATGAAATTCCACAGGGCAGCACGGCAGCTGACTTAATTCAGTATGCAGACAAGCTTTCTGATGATGTTACGGTAACAGGCGCCGAAAATAATTACATAACAGATGTAAACGGCGAAACAGCAGGCAAATTCGGCGGCTGGGACGGCTGGCAGTATATTGTAAATTCAGTTTCACCAAATGTTGGCGTAGGTGATTACACACTTAGCGACAATGATACAGTTGTTCTTTATTACGGTGATTTTCCTTGTCTTCTTCCGCAGATTGACACTTCGGCATTAAACAGTGACGGCAAAATCAGTTTTAATGCAGAGTCAACTACATATGACAGCGACTGGAATCCGACCGTAAGCACAGTTGCTATTGCAGATATGACAGTTACTTTTGACGGTCATACTTATACAACAGATGAAAACGGTACAATTTCACTTAGCAAGGCTGATTTTACATCAGGTGAGCACAGTGTTCAGGTTGAAAAGAAAAATTCAAACGGTGCTCCTGCCGTACTTCGTTATGCTGACGACTTTACAGTTAATATTGCAAGAGAAAACACAATTAATGTAAATCTCAGAATTGAAGGTCCGGAGGCTTGCTACCTTAAAGACACATTTGAAATTGCAAAGGACAGCAATGTCGGTCAGCTTATCTCATATGCAGACGAAGTTTCTGATAATATCGAAGTAGTAGGTGCAGATGCAGGCTATATTTCAGAGGTAAACGGCATTGCAGCAGGTTCATTCGGCGGCTGGGACGGCTGGTATTATGCTGTAAACAGCGTAGTTCCTAATGTAGGAGTAAGCGATTATACACTTAATAATAATGATACAGTAGTTCTTTATTACGGTGAGTATCCATGCTACCTCCCGATTGCAGATACTTCATTGCTTACGAGCGAGGGTAAAATTACATTTACAGCAAAGGCTACATTCGGTGACGCTGTTCTTCCGATTGATAATATGACAGTATATTTTGACGGCAAAGAATACACAACAGATTATAACGGTGTAGTTGTAATTGATAAGGATCAGCTTACATTCGGTCCTCACAGCTTACAGGTAGAAAAGTACGGTTACAGCGGTGCTCCTGCAGTTCTTCGTTACGCAGATGACTACACAGTATTTGTAGATACAAAGATTGTCAATGATGTAAACCTTGACAGTAAGGTAGACATTAACGATGTTACAGCTATTCAGACATACCTTAGCAATTATAACAATATTAGCGAAGAACAAGTAAGAATTGCTGATGTAAACAAAGACGGAAAAGTTGATGTAAATGATGTTACAGCACTTCAGACAATTCTTTCGGGTGAAACAGAATAATTCTAATAAGGAATGATAATTATGCTGAAAAAACTGACAGCTTTACTTATATGCGCAGTAATGTTATCTTTATCGGTAACAGTAAATGCGGCTGAAAACTACACAAAAGAAGATATTTCAAAAACTATAGACGGAATTATCTCGTATAAATCGGCAATTTTAAAGGCTGACGATACAGCTTCGTTTGTACAAAAACTTTCTGAAACCACAGATAATTCTGAAACACAGTGGTATATTATTTCTTTGTCAAAATACGGTACAGATGTAACTGCTGTACAAAGTTCTATGATAAAATCTGCCGAAAAGTTATATAAATCAAAAAGCAAAGCTACAGATTTTCAGCGTACCTCACTTGCACTTTATGCCTGCGGACTTAATCCTGAAAATATCAACGGCAAAAATTTGCTCAGTGACGGAGTTTATAACAGTGAAAATGTGAACAAGCAAGGCATAAATGCATATGTTTATGCCTTGCTGTCACTCGACTGTGCAAATGCAAAAGTTCCGAGTGAAGCAAAATATGACAGAGAATATTTTATTAAAAAAATTATAGGCTTACAGCTTTCGGACGGTGGTTTTACACTTATGGGAAAGTCTGCCGATACCGATGTTACCGCAATGTGCTTACAGGCACTTGCTCCTTATAAATCTGACAGTACGGTAAAAGAATCTATTGACAGAGCACTTGATGTTTTATCTAAAAAACAAAATGAAAAAGGCGGATATTCTTCTTTCGGCACAGTAAATTCCGAGAGTGTTTCCCAAGTTATTTCTGCGCTTGTTGCACTCGATATAGATGTGCAGTCGGATTCAAGATTTATTAAAAACGGCAACACTCTTGTTGACAATCTCATGACTTTCAAAAATTCTGACGGCGGTTTTTCTCATATTGAAAACGGAAAATCGAATAATATTGCGTGTTATCAGGCATTAAACTCACTTGTTGATTTATATAAATATATGTCAAAGGGCAATACCGAGATTTTTGAATTTGACGATACAAAGAAAAATAATTCTAATAGCGAAAATTCCCGACAGAACACTGAAAATTCAAACACAGACAGTTCTGAGGTTAATATAGACAGCAACAATAAAAATAATTCTGTAAATACAGGTGATATTACAGAAAAACATAATTCGCAAGTTGACGAAGGACAGCAGGAAACAACTGTAAAGCCCGAATCCAATAATGCGGAAAATTATGATGATCAGGTAATGGCTTTGGCAGATGACAATTATGAGCCTTTTACGCTTGCATCTACTCCGGATTCCGTAGCGGCGGCAAATTCGGATGACGACAATAATTTTATTTTCTATGTTTCTCTTATCGGACTTGTGGCAGTAGCGGCTGTGCTTTTAATTATAAGATTAACAGTGCTGAAAAAAGACGGTGAGCCGTTCAGATTATTCGGCAAAAGAAAAGGTGACAAATAATGAAATTAAAACTTTTATTACTTGTATTGATAATTACTGCCGTGCTATGCGGCTGTTCGGTTCAGACTCCCGATGACTACTATTCCTCTTCATCTCAAAAAGAGGGAATGGAGGTTACTTTTTCAATCAACTGCTCAACCATTTTAAATAATATGGATCAGCTTGAAAGCGGTCTTGAAAGCTATGTTCCGAGTGACGGCGTAATTCTCAAGCCTACAAAGATTACTCTTGACGAAAATGCTACCGCATATGATGCGCTTAGTGAAGCCTGCCGTCAGAATAAAATTCAATATGAATACGAGGGAACGGACGCGGATATTTATATTGAGGGTATCGCAAATCTTTATGAATTTTCTTGCGGTCAGCTTTCGGGTTGGGAATACTGCGTAAATGATGTTTTTCCGTCGGTAGGCTGCAATTCTTATGATTTGCATGACGGAGATACAATTAAATTCTTATATACCTGCGATTTGGGTGCAGATATCGGAAACGAATTTACAGGAGAAGAATAATGCTAAGATTTAATTCCTTTAATCCGCTGGCTCAGCTTATATATTTTGTATCTGTGCTGTTGGTATCAATGTTTACATGGAATTATATAATTTTACTGCTGTCGCTTTTCGGAGCGGCGGCTTATTCTGTATTACAAAAGGGTTTTAAATTATTTTTAAAATCCTTTTTTGGTTATGTGCTGATTTTTTTACTTGTAACAATAACCAATCCGCTTTTCTCACACAAGGGAGTAACACCGCTTATATTTATAAATGATATTCCTATTACGCTTGAGGCTATAGTTTACGGTGCGGTGCTCGGACTGATGCTTTTGAGCGTGATACTTTGGTTTTCGGTATTCAACAGCGTGTTTGATTCCGAAAAACTTATATATATTTTTGGAAGATTTTTACCAAGACTTGCATTATTGTTTTCAATGGTACTTCATTTTGTGCCTAAATTTATTCTTGTGTTTAAGCGCACATTGGCGGCTCAATCCGATTTTTGCGGTAAAAATAAATTTAAACAATACATAGGTGCATTTTCTGCTTCGGTTTCCGTAATGCTTGAGGGTTCGGTTCAAACTGCCGATTCAATGAGCGCAAGAGGATACGGAGTTAAAAAGCGCAGTTTTTACTGCCGCTTTCCTTTTACAAAAGCAGATACGGTTTTTACTGTACTTTCTCTGGGAATGTTGACTACAGTGCTGTTTGCTTTAGCGACAGGTCAACTTGATTTTCTTATATATCCGCATATCGAGATGTGTGATATTACAATATTATCCGTAATCGGAATGTCGGCTTTCGGTGTACTGTCATTTATGCCGTTTATCATTGAGTTAAAGGAGGAGCTTGTATGGAAATTTTCTCTGTCAAAAATTTAAGTTTTACTTATCCGCAGATGCAGGAAAAGGCTTTGGATAATGTGAATTTCACTGTGAAAAGGGGAGAGTTTTGTGTTATCTGCGGTCAGTCCGGCTGCGGAAAAACAACACTGCTAAGACTTTTAAAGCCGCAGGCAGCTCCTCACGGCACAAAAACGGGAGAAATATTTTTCTGTTCCGAAAATATTGAAAAATGCAGTGAAGAAGATACGGCTTTTAAAATTGGCTATGTTTCGCAAAATCCCGAAAATCAAACAGTAACCGATACCGTACTCCATGAACTTGCCTTTACGCTTGAGAATATGGGAATGTCGAGTGAAGAAATAAATATTAAAATAAGTGAAACGGCTACTTACTTTGGACTTTCAAAAATAATAGAACAAAAGACAAACTCACTTTCTGGCGGTCAGATGCAAATTCTTAATCTTGCGGCGGCATCTGTTGCCGAGCCTGATGTATTAATTCTTGACGAACCCGCAAGTCAGCTTGACCCTGTATCGGCAGAAAACTTTTTTACAATTCTTGACAAGCTTAATAAAGACTTGGGTATCACTGTAATTATTACCGAACACAGACTTGAAAAACTGTTTCCCGTTGCGGACAGAATTATTGTTATGGAGCAAGGAAAAATAATTACCGATACCGCACCTAAAGATACTTGCAATGCTCTTAGCAAAATTTCAAAAAATCATCCTATGATGCTCGCCTTGCCCGTGCCTGCACGGCTTTATTCCGTAACGGACTGTAAATCGCAATGCCCCGTTACGGTCAAAGAAGGCAGAGAACTTTTTGCAAAATATAGCAAAAATAATTCTTTTACAGAACATACATTGCAGAATAATAATTCCGACGATGAAATATTATCGGTTAAAAATGTATATTTCAGATATGATAAAAAGTCTGATGATGTGCTCCTCGGTCTTAATTTATCGGTAAACAGAGGAGAAATTTTTTCGGTTGTCGGTGCAAACGGCAGCGGAAAATCAACTTTGCTTTCCGTAATAGGAGCAAGGCTTAAGCCGTACAGAGGCAAGGTAAAACTAAATGAAAAAACAGCTACTATGCCTCAAAATCCACAATTGTTATTTGTTAAAGACAGCTTGCTTGAAGACTTTAAAAGCGTGAGCGGGGATTTGGAAAAAATAAATAAATTGTCAGAAAAGTTTAATGTACACCGTCTTTTAAATCACCATCCGTATGACCTTAGCGGAGGTGAAATTCAGCGTGCAGGTTTTGTAAAACTTTTACTTCTCGAACCGAAAATATTATTGCTTGACGAACCGACAAAGGGTTGTGACAGTTTTTCAAAAGCAGAACTTGCAAAAACTTTAAAAGAACTTTCCGACCACCAAATTACAATATTACTTGTTACACATGACCTTGATTTTTCGGCTGAAGTTTCCACCGTATGCGCAATGCTTTTTAACGGTACTCTTTCAAAAAGACTTGAACCGCACGAATTTTATTGCGGAAAACGATTTTATACGACTTCTGCAAATAAAATTTCACGAGGTATAAAAGACGGCATTATAACAACGGAAGAGTTGATTTCCGCTGTTAAGGAGGAGTAAAATGACTGCTAAAAAGATAATAAAATACTTATGTGTTTTTGTGGTTGCGCCGCTTATTGTACTTTGCGGAGTGTTTTTCTTCGGCGACCGCAAATATGCCTTTATATCGCTTGTTTTGTCGGTGGTTGCCTGTATTCCGTTTTTTATTTCTTTTGAAAAAGGTAAAAACGATGCACGCCGAATTGTTATAATAGCTGTTATGACGGCATTGTCAGTAGCGGGCAGGTTTGTATTTGCTCCCATTCCGTTTTTTAAGCCCGTTACTGCAATTGTAATTATTACCGCTATTTATCTTGGCAGTGAAGCAGGTTTTATTACAGGATCTTTTTCTGCTGTGGTTTCAAATTTCTATTTTGGACAAGGACCATGGACTCCGTTTCAAATGCTTGCGTGGGGACTTATCGGATTTTTGGCGGGCTTGCTTGCTAAAAAACTTGTTGAGAGTAATGTGTTGCTTATTATTTACGGCGCTCTATCGGGCATAGTATTTTCTTTTATAATGGATGTATGGACAACTCTCTGGGCTGACGGCACATTTAATATAGCAAGATTTGTGGCAAGCATTACAACCGCAGCACCGTTTACCGTTGTTTATATGGTTTCAAATGTAATATTCCTGTTGCTGCTTACAAAACCAATCGGAAGTAAATTGCAGCGATTAAAAACTAAATACGGAATTTTTTAGGACAAGGGGAAGTTTAGCTTTCCCTTTTTATTTTGCCGTGTATTATTTGCCTGTCTTCTGCATATAATCATTTGCATGGAGGTAATATATGGCAATGTTAAAAAAACACAAAAAAACGTTGTTGTCAGCATTGCAGAGAGTTTTCTGCTTTATATTGGCAGCAACAATTTTGGGTGCGGTGGGTGTTCCCTCGGCCGTACTTGCGCTTGACGGTGCAAATCCGACAGTAGAAATTGTCGGATTTATGAGGGGCGACAGTAAAGATCTTCGTTCAAGTGAGCTTTTAATGGCAAAAGTAAGCAATTACGACGGTAATCCCCAAGAGCTGACTTACGAATGGAAAAATAAGCTTGGCACTTATCTGTATGTATTTGACAAGCACGATATGGCTGTGGTGCGTGGCACAAAAAGCGAAATTGAAATTTATAATTCGGATAAAGGCTTGTTCGCATCTGATAATATGAGCGGCAGATCTTATAACCGCAGCTATTCGCACAAAGGCTTTGCTTATGCGGCAGTTTACGGTGCATCTGTTAACGCTGAAAAATTAAAAGGCGGCATTTCCGTAACAGTAAAGGATTCTGATGGAAATATCATTGCGACAGCGTCGTATGATGACGATTTCAAAAATTATGACCTGTCAAAAGATATGGCAAACGCAGTGTTTGGTGTGTTTGAGGGTGAGAGCGTTGATATTCTTAATCTCTTAGGTCAAAGCTCGGTTGTTCATGTTGTATGTCCTGCCTGTTATGTAAGTCAGGGAACAATAATTTCCGGCAGCAATTGCATAAGTTTAAGCAAGTCAGAAAGCGGTTACTCAATAACAGGTTTAAAAGCCGGTGAAGGTGTAATTAAAATTAATCTTCAAAAGAGAAATTGCAAATTCCATAAAAACTCGGAAAACAGTTCGACTACAACCGTAATAGTATTTAAAAAACCTAACACTTCCACAACTGCAACAACACTCACTCTTACAAATCTTGATGACAGATGTGAATACTATCTTGAGGGTGTTAAGGGTGAAGTGATTGACGGCAAAATAACTTTTAGCAGTCTTACTCCCTCTACTGAATATACCATAGAGGTACGGGGCAGTTATATTGACGAGAACGATACAACTAAAACTGCATACGCCTATGTAAAAGACACAACAAAGGACTGCTATACATCAAGTGTGGTTTTCAAACTTGATGATACTGTAGCAGATACCGAAAGCATATTCGGTAAACCGTACGAGGTTGTCGTAAAGTCTGACAGTGATTACATTGTCTTGCATAGCGGTGATAACGGTTATACTGCAGAACTTGCTAAAGGCAATTATAAAGTGTTTTTAAAAGACGGTAATGATTATAAACAGATTGATAATGCGGTTCTTACCGTTGACAGTGATGATAACAGCATAGAGATAAAATATTACTCTGTAGTTTATAATCTTGATGGTGGTACACTCAACGGTGATACAAAATTTGTTTACCGTGAGGGTGAATTCGTAAAAACAATTGATAATAAACCAACTAAGTATGAGTATGTATTTGACGGCTGGAAGTGCGGTGAAAGCACTTATAGCAACAGCCAACAAATTACAGATTCAATTGACAGAAAATATGAATTCACAGCAATATGGGAAGTAGATAAGATAGGTAACGGAGAAAAGCCTGACGGAATACCCGATAAATATCAGAAGAAAGTAACCTTTAAAGTAGTAAACGGTACTTGGAAAGATAAGAGTGCAAATGATATTTCATACTATGTAACTTTGCTTGACAAAGAGGGTAAGTGGAATATCAACGGTACTGCAAGAATCAATATTCCTACAGATATGACAGCAAATTACGGTTATGAAAACGGCAAGTGGGACATTGAACCAAAGTCACCTGTAAAGGGAACAAATGCGGAAACTTACACTTATACTTTTACAAAGAAAACCGACCCGAAAGTTGATTACAAAGAACCAAACGAAAACGATAAACCAACTCCTGCTACACAGGTAGTAGAGTACGGAAAGAAAATACAGGTAAAGCCGAACGGCGGTGTATGGGTTCACGATAACAAAACCTTTTCGGGTGATGATGTAGCAACATTTGTTCTTGAAAAGAATATAAAACTCGAAGATCCGACAAGAACAAACTATGTATTTATGGGTTGGGATAAGAAGGAAGGCAAAGACGATGTAGCCTATATCTTCACGGCAATATGGGAAGTAGATAAGATAGGTAACGGAGAGAAACCTGACGGAATACCGGATAAATATCAGAAGAAAGTAACCTTTAAAGTAGTAAACGGTACTTGGGAAGATAAGAGTGTAAATGATATTTCATACTATGTAACTTTGCTTGACAAAGAGGGTAAGTGGAATGTCAACGGTACTGCAAGAATCAATATTCCAACAGGTATGACAGCAAATTACGGTTATGAAAAAGGCAAGTGGGATGTTGAACCGACTGAAATTGTATCCGGAATTGAAGATGTTGTTTATGTTTATTTGTTTGACAAAATATCAGAAACAGAGCCACAACCGCAACCGACAACTGTACAGCCGACTCCTACAGTTAAAACCGTTGTTCAGGAAAAAACGGTTTATAAAACACAGTATGTTGAGCCTATTACCTTAAAAACAGGTGATAATCTCACTTTCTTAGGTGTGCTTGTCGGTTTGTGTGCAGCAGGTTTTGCAGGAACAATAATTTTCGGTAAAAAACGAAGTAAGTAATATTAAAAAGGCGATTGCAGATTAATTTTGCAATCGCCTTTTTTCAAATACAGAATAATAATAAATATTTCAAAGGTTATAATAAATTAAATGAGGTGAATTTATGGCTGAGGTAATTAAAATAGTTTTGACAGGCGGTCCATGTGGCGGTAAAACAACTGCTTTGAATTTTTTGAAAGATGAACTTGAAAAGTTAAATATAAAAGTTTTTATATTAGAAGAAATTGCAAGTAATTTATTGAGCAACGGCATTACTCCGCAAAAACTTGGTGTATATGAGTTCCATAAACAACTTTTTGAAACTCAATTAAAAGAAGAAAATTCTCTCGAAGAGAAAGCTAAGGCATACAATGGGGAACAGGCTGTAATTTTATTTGACAGAGGATTGCTTGACAGCAAAGCATATGTTACCGATGCCGAATTTAAAAAATATATTTCAATAAGTAATAAAAATGAAGATGTATTAAGAAATTCGTATGATGCTGTATTTCATTTAAAAAGTGTTGCTTGTACAGATGAAAACACTTACATTAAGAACTGCAATTCTGTGAGAAAAGAAGATGTAAAGCTTGCCAAGGAACTTGACGAAAAATTACTTTCTATATGGACAGGCACATCACACCTGCGAGTTATACCAAATAACAGTGATTTTAATAAAAGACTCGATAATTTGCTTAAAGAAGTATTAGGGTTCATCGGTGTTCCGGAACCTCTTGAAATTGAGCGTAAGTTTTTGATAGAATACCCTGATATTGATTATCTTAATAATATGACTGCTTGCAGAAAGGTTGCGATTACTCAGGCATATTTAAACACTCCCGAGGAAGGAATGTTCAGAATACGGAAGCGTGGTTACGGCAAAGACGCAGTATATATTAAAACGGTAAAAATCAAGATTAATGATTTGAAAAGGATAGAAAAAGAATCTTATTTGACACAAGCCGAATACAATAATTATCTTTCAAGAAAAGAATGTATAACGGGTATTATTTCAAAGGACAGATATTGCATAGTGTATGATGACGAATATTTTGAACTTGATGTATATCCGTTTTGGAATGACAGAGCAACGCTTGAGATAGAATTGCTGTCAGAAGATCAGCCTTACAAACTTCCTCCTTTTATTAAACTTATAAGAGAAGTAAGTCACGAACCCGAATACAGAAACATTGCACTTGCGCAAAGAATGGTTCATAATAAAGGGAATGATTAAGATAACTTAATTGATAACAACATTTCGATATTAATACCAAGTGATATTGACATTATTATCTGCAATGTGTTAAAATGCCTATATCATTAACTTCATCATCAAATTAAAACAGGAAAATAATTATAAAAAAATAAAAAAAGTGTTGACAAATGGAGTTTGCTGATGTATAATAATGAAGCTGACTTAAGGGAAAAACAAATTTTTAAGTTAAGTATGCGGCAATAGCTCAGCTGGATAGAGCAACTGCCTTCTAAGCAGTAGGTCAGGGGTTCGAGTCCCTTTTGCCGCGCCACATGGTGGGATTAGCGTAGTTGGTTAACGCGCCAGTTTGTGGCACTGGAGACCGACGGTTCGAATCCGTCATTCCACCCCATTTGACTCATTAGCTCAGTTGGCAGAGCACTTGACTTTTAATCAAGGTGTCCGGAGTTCGAATCTCCGATGGGTCACCATAAAGCCGCACATTTCACTTTTGTGCGGCTTTTGATTTAAAAACCACGAGTTGGGTTTAAACGGTGGGCTGTCGCCAAGCGGTAAGGCAACGGACTTTGACTCCGTCACCCGTGGGTTCGAATCCCGCCAGCCCAGCCAAAAGTAAAGTGATTTAAATAGTTAAGCAAAACTACTTAAATCGCTTTGCTGTTTATTTAACAGTAATAGGTTTCAGATAGTCGCTTCCTCTCGTTGGATTGTCGCATTAGCTAACATCAGTTCAAGCCGATAACAACCACGAGGTAACTACACAAAGGGATAGGTGGTTGCACACCGATTCCGCAGTGGAAAGAAATACCCCTATCTGTCCTTTATTAACTTTTATTTGCAAAAAAGTAAGACCTGCACCACCGGATAAATAGTACAGGTCTTGACAAAATATCTAAAAGCGTATAGAATTAAGCAATACGCATGTTTAGCTTCTCAAGTTCTGAGTACGGATAATACTCGGGGCGCACGCTTATCAGCGATTGCCGTCGTTGATAAGCTGAGGGGCTTATTTTATTTGCACTCACATTTTACCATTTTAAGAGAAAAATGTCAATATGTAATGGAAAATATAGTTAAATTTAGTTTTACTATTTAATTAAGTGTCCCACCGTGGGACAGATGGAGGTATTAATTATGACAGAAGAACAAATTAAACATCAGATTGAATACTTGCGTTCTCAAAAGGAAAATCCAACCGGCTTTTATAGGCAATATCTTGTGAATTTATATCACTTATTTTACAATGGTGCTAAAAAGAACGGTACAGATTGGTGTCCCAATGTAGGAATTTATACAATGGTAAAAGCTGCATATGCAAATATTCCTGTTGATCATGAATCCAGTTATATGGTTCGTAAATGGAAAGAGGATTTGGAAAAATTGGGATATATAAAAGATTGTAATGTAGATGGTGAGTGGAGAACATATATCCTCAAAGAACTTGATTTTTAATTTGTTTCGGAATCAATGCTGTTTTGTGCAGACTCATCAATAGAAATTTGACAAACGGACTGTTCAGGAATATTTTCGTGACTTTTAATAATGTACAATAAATGATGAAGAGGTTTATCATTTTTGATTATCATAATATCACCTCTATATGTCTTGTCAAAAGGTAAATTTTGGGGATCTTCAATTTCAATGCTGTCAACACTAAAAATTGTGTTTTTATACTCATCGGAATTAATGTCAATGTTAAGTTCTTTTTTGATGGTTTCTGCGATTGGTTTTAGAAATAAAAAATTCATATGTATTCTCCTTAAAATAAATATTTGCTTTGAGTAAGCATTAATGTTTTAGCATTTTTTTTCATATTTGTCAATACATAAAAATTAAGACAAGTGTCCCACCGTGGGACACTTGTTATAAATAAAATGTAGTGATGAAAAATCACTACACAGAGGGAGTGATAATTATTAAGACGATATTAGTTAAAGCGAATGGTCAAAAGTTTCAAGTTTATTCGGCTGAAGAGGTTAATAATAAAATATGTGTAATATTTAACAAGGACGGGAAAAAGTATTATTACAATAAGCAGAGTATTGAAATTTTGGAAAACAAGAGATCAAACTTTGTATTGGAGTCATATATAAAAGGAAAATTACCTTTTACCGTATATACATTTAAAAAAGAATGTTTCAGATGTCACGGATTGACAAATGTTATAACTTACATAAAATATAAATATAGCCCTTACGATGATTTAACTTATCCTTGGGATATAAATAGGCTTACTAATAGTCAAATTATTTTTGCTCACATAATGGATCCGTCTATCGAATATTTTGGATTAAGTGTTATAGGCAATTTACCAAAATTTGACAGTATTCTTATGAACGCTTTTCCTGATAGAATTGATGTAAGATATAGTAATACTACAAAAACATCTTATCCAATGAATTTATGTGAGCACTGCGGAACACCACAGGGAAATTATTATATTTATAGGCAAGTCAATGAAATGATTGATGATATGCAGCAAATTGATATTTTGGAATACACTACATTAGAAGATGAAAAATAGATAGTAATTAGACAGTTTATTTTATCACAAGTGTCCCACCGTGGGACACTTGCAGTAATAATTTAATTTTGATTGACATAATCATTTTTGTTGTGTATAATAATAGTGAAGAGATAATTAATTCTCAAAAAGCGGTGTACCCTACCAATCGAGTGGGAGCTAAAAAAGCGGTGTACCCTACCAATCAAGTGGGAGCTAAAAAAGCGGTGTACCCTACCAATTTAAGTGGGAACGAAAAAAGTGAGGGGTTGGTTTTCCAATCCCTCTATTTTAATATTTTGGGGTGAATTATGAGCAAAAATAGAATTGGCTTTTATACGATAGATACCGATTATTGTGATTATCTAAGAAAATTTGACAGTAAAGTCCCTTATACTATGGACTCAAAACAGACAAGACCTTTTATAGGAATTTTGTTGACCGTTAATGAAAATACATATTATGCTCCGTTATCATCTCCTAAACCAAAACATTTGAAAATGAAAAACCAAATAGATTTTATAAAAATTAATAGTGGAAAATGGGGAGCAATTAATTTGAATAATATGATACCGGTGCATCACAGTTTGGCAACAAAGGTTGATCCAAATCATTTACAGAGAACTTATAATATTCAAGCATATGGAAATCTTCTTCAAAATCAGTTGACTTGGTGCAATTTAAATAAATCACTTATTATAAGTAAAGCTGAAAAATTGTATTACTCTGTTATAAATAATAAATGTAAAATTGCACAAAGATGTTGTGATTTTTCTTTGCTTGAGCAAAAGTGTCAGGAATACTCTATTCAGTTATCACAAACCCAACAACCAATCTTACCAAATCAAATACCACCTGTTCCTACAAATGGATTTACACAAGGAATATAATATAAGCCTTCTGCCGATTTTGGCGGAAGGCTTTTTTAGTTCAAGTGTCCCACGGTGGGACACTTGTGCAGATAATGTATGTTATTTATCTCGATAATGGGAACCGCATTGTACAATTTTAATTGTTTGATTGTCAATTCGATATACAATACGATTGCAGTCATCGATACGCCTACTCCAGTAATTAGATAAATCTCCTGTAAGTCTTTCGGGCTTTCCTATACCGTCATATCCATTACGATCAATGTCTTTAATAAGCAGTAATATGCGTTTAAGAGTTTTTTTATCCTGCTTAGTCCAATACTCAAAATCTTCCCAAGCTTCATCTGACCAAGATTTAATCATCAAAGTTTACCTCGTGAATAGTTCCGCCTGTAGATTCCATTTGAGCAATAGATTTTTTTAGCCTTTCAATATTTGTAGGGGAATAGAAAGGGTCTTTTTCAGCTGATATTTCAAAAGGAATTTTGTGCTGTCTTACTGTTGCTTTTGCAAAAACGCAAAAGGCAGTAGTCATACTCATTCCTACATCAGAGCAAAAAGCTTCAAACTGTTTTTTTAAATCTTCGTCCATACGAATATTAACATTGGTTTGTGCCATAAAAATCAACTCCTTTATTTATATTATATTACTAATACATTACAATGTCAATAATATTATTTGCATTGTAATGCTTATTATTAAATAATCATTAGAATTAAGTGTCCCACCGTGGGACACTTGCAGTAATACGGTATTATTATTGATGATTGCTTTTCATAAGACTATAATAAAAGCGGTTTTCTCAACCAACCAAAATGAGAATTTAAAAAGTATTTCAAAAATTATTGATTTTTTTATAAATATATCATATAATATAAGTGGACACAATGATGTCTTTAATGAGGAGTGCCTTGCAGCTCTAAATGCAAGTGATTTATGTTGAGTGCCCTACAGCTCTAAATGTAGGTGATTTATGTTGAGTGCTCTGCAGCTCTAAATGCAGACCGTAATGTATAAAAAAGGGAGCGAATTTTCGTTCCCTTTTTGTTTTAAGGAGAAAAGCATTTGAAAGATCTTGATTTTTATATTGTACAAAATAGTTATATTACATACTTACAAAAGGCCGAGAGTATAAAGCGGGGTTTTACTCGTGTTCCGAATATGGATTATGGTAAAAATCATAAGCCTAAGTTCATATGTGGTATTGTACTTAAGATTAATGATGTAAGTTATTTTGTCCCGGTATCATCTTATAAATTTAAGAAACCTGATAATTTTCTGATTTGCGATAAGAACGGAAATACAATCTCATCTTTAAGGTTTAATTATATGTTTCCTGTTCCGTTAGAAATTATTAAACAGCGAAGAATTGATATTGAACCGGACTTAAAGTACAGAGCTTTGTTGGCCCAAGAACTTAAATATTGTAAAGACAATCAAGATACTATAAGAAATTTAGCTAAAAGAACGCATAAAAGGGTAATGCTTGCAAAAAGCCCAACACTTGTTAAAAACAGTTGTGACTTTTCTTTTCTTGAGCAAAAGTGTCAGGAATACTCTATTCAGTTGTCACAAACTCAACAACCAATCTTACCAAATCAAATACCACCTGTTCCTACAAATGAATTTACACAAGGAATATAATATAAGCCTTCTGCCGAATTTGGCAGAAGGCTTTTTTAGTACAAGTGTCCCACGGTGGGACACTTGCCATATAAAAATAACAGAATTTGCTGTTTTAGAATTACAGGAAAAGCAAATTAACTGTCCCACGGTGGGACAGTTAATTTATAAACGATTATTCAGCTTCACTTAAAAGTCTTTTGTTTATTTCTTCAATCCAGCTACTATTGTCAGACTCAAAATATTTTAAAAATCTTTTAAAATTGCTACTTCCCTTTATGCTATCGTCAGATTCTAAATTTTGAACTCTTCGCTTCATATCATAGTAGTTTTCCTTTGTAATAAATTGCATAGCTTTTTCTATTTGATTAGCTTTTGCTTTATAATTTTCTACGCCTGTAAAATGCTTAATTAACGGAGCATTTACAGGTTTGGCAGGGGTGTTGAGATTTTCATCTGTCCAATGTTTTGAAACAATTTGCATAGTACACGGATTACCGAATATGATTAGTGAGTCAGCTATATTGTCAATTCCATGAAATTCATTGATTTTACGCTTTATGTCATTGTACTGTTCATATGGCTTTTTTTCTGTATCGCAGAATACAAGAACAATATCATATGAGTCACTATTATAGCGGTCTTGGTATCTTGCAGGTATGTTACCGTTTCCATTAGCATTAACTAATTCTATATGGTATTGTTCGTTCCATACTTGTAACTCTTTAAGTCTGTCAAGGTAAAAGTATTCTTCGTTTCCTTCACAAATAATACATATTCTTTGCTTGTCAAAAAATATAGGTAGGTTATTCATCATCAGATGATGTACCTCCTTTCACTGTATCATTATGAATACTTATTAGCGTATTAATTAAATCAGGTTCTGGTATTGCACCGAGAGCACCTTTTTTGTATTTTTCAATAATATCTGTGGTTTCACGTACACCTTGTTGAGCTGTAAAATTAGCAAGTGAATAAAAATAAACATTGTACTTATCTTTGTGAACAAACCATATTTGTTCTTTTCGAAACAACTTTTTGCAATCCATTAAACTAATGTCGTGAGCAGTAAATATCATTTGTGCCTTAGTATTTAATTCATTATTGAACATAGCTACTATGGCTCTTGTAAGTTTAAAATGAAGACTGCTGTCGAGTTCATCTATAATTAGAATTCGACCGTTTTCCAATGCTTCAATAACATAGCTTGCTAATGCTGCTATTTTCTTTGTTCCTGTGGAATCAAATAACATACTTGATACTGGAATACCTTTATATGTTGAAACTAAACGAAATTGATCTATAATACTGTCAGGTAAGTTTAGTGCATTTTCATCAGCTTTTCCTTCATTCTTTTTATGAATTTTTATTTTATCCATATCAACAAATTCAAAATTATCCATATATAAATCTGCGTTTTTAATAAATTCAACAATCTTGTTTTGAAGATTGTTTTTATTTTTCATTAGCTCAATAGTATGCTTGATAGGTATATTATTCATATTAACAATATCAATTTTATTTGCAAAGCTGATTAGTATTTTTTTCATTTCATCAAGATATTTGAATTTTGTTGTATCAATCTGATAAAAGAACAGACTATTATTTGATATAACGGGTAACATTGTATCTAAATTTTCATCTGCACAGTAATATTCTTTGTTTTTCACATCTTTTTTGAACCAACATTGTGTTTTTTCGTTGCCATATTGGTCTTTTATTATTTCTGAGAAATATTCATATATATATTCTTCTTTATTTTCATCAAATTTAAAATCAAAAGAAAATTCTCTGTTAAATTCTAAGAAAGTAATGCCAAATTCACAGATTGAGTTGTCTGTAAATAAATTAGACATTATTTTTGATTTTCTGTTTAGCAGGGCATTTTTAATATCAGCTATACATTTAACAAAGCATGTTTTACCTGTATTATTTGAGCCATATATGGCGGCAGTTTTTAATATATTAAAATTGTTTTCTTTATGAACATTAGTGATAAATCTTTTATTACGCATATCTGCATTCATTGAAAATACAACTTCTTGATTGAAAATATAGCAGTTATTAATTCTTATTTCAACTATCATACTTATTCTCCTTAATTCGCAATCAAATTTTTGCATTTGTTTTATATTAATATTATAGCTTATACTTATATTTTATGCAATATTATTGCACAAAATATTTTGATTTTTTAACAAGTGTCCCACGGTGGGACACTTGTTGCAGCTTCAGAACGGTAAATCATCATCAAGAGGCATATTTTCAAAATCGGGTTGTGATGGCAAAGGCGGCTGTTCAGATGTAGTTGAAGAAGAGTCTTTATTATTATTTGCTTTTTGCACACGCTCACCGGTAAATGATACTGTATCTGCGACAATTTCGGTTACATAGCGTGTACTTCCGTCATTGGCCTGATATGTACGACTTTGTAGTTTGCCTTCAAGAGCAATCATATTGCCTTTTGCAAAATAGCGACATACAAATTCTGCTGTGTAGTTCCAACAGACAACATTGAAAAAATCAACCTTTCTTTCTTCACCGGGTTTGTTGTAATTTCGTTCAACTGCGATACTAAAACTTGTTACGCTTTTTCCGGTAGTAGTTGATTTGAGTTCAGGGTTAGCAGTAAGTCTTCCCATGAGTACAATTCGATTTAACATATTTATGACTCCTTTTTTATTAATATATCAGTTAAGTGTCCCACCGTGGGACACTTGTGGATAAACAATAGGTTGTTTATTTATTTTTTCTCTGCTTTCGGGTGTTTAATTGTAGGCGAGTAGCTGCACAGGTTATGACTTTGCAAAAGTTATTTTACAGTCAACTTTAAAATAGTGTAGGGGAAGAGCTGCCGGCGTAAGTTATGCTGCATTTTTACGAGCAATCGTCTTGTTCTATTTTTTTCTCTGCTTTAGGGGCTTTTGCCGAGCCTGAAAACCTTGCATATTTTAGCTTTTACGCTGTTGCCGTTGAGTATATTTTCTTTTTAACCTGCAATTATTTATCGGTAATTCTGATTTTGAAGTAATCTTTTGAGAAACAGCAGCTTTTCCCTAAGTTCAAGTGTCCCACCGTAGGACACTTGAGGAGGTAAGCTATAACTGTCCCACGGTGGGACACCAAAACAATATTTTGCCACGGAAAGTAGGGTAGTAAATTTTGCAGGATAAAGACTTAATATTGCAAGCAATATTAAGTCGGTCACAAATGTCGGCAGTGCCGACATTTTCGATAACATTAACTTTAATATCATCGACTAAGCCTTTAATATCACTTTTAGATTGCTGTTTTATTTTTATCGGATAAAAGCTGACTTTTTAGTAACATTGATTTTAATATTGCTAAAATTTCAAGACAAAACTTTGACAAAATGCCGATAGCAGAAAAGAAAAAGCCTTGCTTTTTGCGTAAATTCGATTTATTCCCTATAAGAGTAAAATTACATCAGCAGACAATAAAAAACGCTTACAAGTCGAATTTGGCTAAGTTAAACGCAAAGTTTGTAATGTTGTCAAAAAGTAACGCTTTGAGATAATTTGAACAATTACGGATTTCATATTCTTTGCTTGCTTCTTCATAATTTAAAAGTGTATCCGAAATCAAATCACATAATGAATTAGCTTTTGCAATACCGTGCTTTGTAATGCAGTTGTTAATTGAATAAATAAGTGTACGCTGTGACACAGTAGTTTTATTATAGGTCTGAGTGGTGTTGGTTGCCATATCGCAAAGTAAATCAACGGCTTTGCAGTATAATCTTGAATATATATCGTTCTCGTAAGCGACATAGCTTTGATATGCATTATAATCTGTCAATTCTTTAATCGATTCAATAATCTTGTCATTGTCAGTTGTAAAAGGTACAGTAAGGTTAATTCTGTCAATGATTAGATTATGAACTGATTTACTGTTATTTATGGTATTGTTATATATGGTATTGTTATAATGTCCGAAATTTTGGGACACGGTATTGTCCGAAGAATTAGGACACGGCAATGTCCTGCTTTTTAGGACACGGTTATTTTCATTGTCCTGTTTTTTAGGACATGGTGAGAGTGTAGATTTTATCGCATTTTTTACATTGTCCGAAAATTTAGGACACGGTTTATTACTTTCTTTTTGCTGTTTCTCTATAACTGTAGGATTAGTGTTAAGTATGTAGTTATTTACACAAAACTTACCGTTTTTTCCCTTACGCTTAATTACGGATATATAGCCATAAGCTATAAGTTCATTTAGTGTATTGTAGTATGTCTGCTTGCTTATACCGAGAATTTCCATAGTATAATCTCTTGTAGGAAATACTGTGTTTGATGATTGAGCAAGTGAATAGAATAAAGCAATCATACCACGAGCCTTAACAGATAAACGAGTATCACACATAATCAGCTTTGGCATATTTCCGTAGCCGTATGAGTAAATATTATCAAGCGAAAGTGTATGATGTTCTGCAGAAGCAGACGGCGGACAACCTATAGCATTAGGATTACTGCATATGGTGTACACATTTTTATTTAGAAAGCCTTTAGCTTTTGAAATTGAAATATAACTCTTTTCGACAAGCCTGTTTAGATATTTGTAGTAGGTGTCTTTGTTCATATTTAGATCACGAAGTATTGTGCTGCGTTTTGGATAAATTTTACCTGAACCTGCATAAGAAGCTAAGTAGGCATAAATAGCCTTGCTTTGTAAAGGCAGTTCTTTTTCAAGCATAACTTTTTGAGCAAGCATACCAAATCCCTGTGCATATACGCCGTCAATTTCTACTGCGATTTCTATGTCTTTGTTATTTAATTTTTTCATTATAATTCCTCCGTATTTTGAAGCTGCTTGAAACGGACTTTTTTAATTGTTCAAGACCGTGTGAATTAAGCAATTAAAAAAGTCTGCTGCAAGAGCAACAGACTTAGTTTTAAATATATGTTTTTAGTACAGGCTTTTTTTCGTGAGTCTGTACCGGTTCTGCAGATGAGCCTACAGGTGGGGTATATGCCTTTGCTGTAGGATATTTACTTAGCAGAGCCGAAAATAATCTTGTGCGGTCGGCATAGCTTACCTCTCTTATAGTGCTTTTCTTTGCTTTATAGGGTTTTTCGTTAAGTGATAGTCCCCAGTCCTCGCTTTTGAGGAGTTTCATTTGTGCCGGGTGCATACCTGTTTTCATAAGTACCCAGTCACCTTTTTTCATTCTTTTAATTTGCCCCGGTGTCATTAAAGGCTTTTTTGTCATATTGTAAGTAACGGAATTTGCGTTGTTATTGTTTGAAAAGCTGTTTTGCTTTTGCGAAACAGAGCCTGACATTACAGTCTGATTATCAAGCATTTTTGAAAAAGTTTCTGCGTCAGGGGAAGTAGGTGCTATGTAACTGAACATTACATTCTGACAGCTTGATTTTATAACGCTTGCTGTATTCTGATCGTATTTTTGATCAAGCTGCGTTGTAGTTTGTAAAAATGGGCAGCAAATGATACCTCTTGATCTGCCTGCAGAAAACATCTGATCAACTCTCTCTATGGCTGTGTATGTGCCAAATTCATCAAGGTAGTAGTATACTCGATGTGGCAGCTTGTTGTTCTCAAAATGTTCAGAGGCACAAAGTAATTCGTTATAAGTTTGCCTTACAAGTAAGCTTACTAAAAAATTTTTAGTGCTTGATTTTTCATCAACAACAAAGAATATTGCTTGTTTGCCGTTAATAAAGTTTTCAATATCAAGGTCACTGTTAAAGCATATCATTTGTTCCATTTCTGTATCAATGAAGGAAAGCATACGGCTCATTGCTGTTGACATAACGCTTGCAGTAGTCTGAAACGCACCGGAGGCTGTGGCAGACATAAACCATTTTGCTTTATGATTAGTCGGCAGCATTGTATATAATTCAGTCAGATAAGTTGTAGGCATTACTCCTTTTTTATTTACTGTTCGTGGGTCAATTTCAAGGAGCTGTTCAATTATTTTAAAAACTGATACTATGTGCTTTTCTTCGGGTTCACAAAGTTCGGATACAAGTAAGATAACGCCTGTAATAATGCCTTCTGCAGATTCGTAAAAGTATTGATTTTGTCCTGCACTTTTGAAACCGTCCATATGTACGATTGAGTTTGAAAGAACTTTTGCATATGTTTCAGCCCGTGCTTTGTCTGCAAGACTTTTTGTTGATTCATAGCGGTCATTGTATTTATTGACAAGATACATCAGATTGTAACTGTCACTGCGAGTAGGATTTCTTAAATCTATTACATAAGTTTTGTACCCGTAATATTTTTCCAAAACAGGTGCATATGTCTGATGAGCGTCACCTTTTGTATCTGTGACGAAAAAAGGATTGCTAACGGCCGCTAAAAATTCAAGATTAGGATAGACGAAAGAAGATGTTTTACCGCCACCCGGAGCAGATACGGAGAGAGTATGATTATCAGATGTATCAATGTATGCAGATACTTTTTTACCGCTTTTTACTGCACCGAGTATAATGCCCTCAAGCTGTGGCCTGTTTTCGCCATTTCTCCACTTTTCGGGTTCATATGGTATAATAACAAGATTATTATTTAATTCTTGTTTGGTGGCCCAGTGTTGGTCACCGAATTGGCCGTCACCGACAGGCTTGCTTTTAATAGAATTTAAATTTTTGCCGCTTGATGATATAAAGTACGCAGCTATAAGTACAACTAATACGATTATTGAAAATATAATAATTCCGCTTGTTGAGCTACTTTCCATAACTTTGACTCCTTTGTTTTAAAATTTCGTTCCAATCTTTTAGCTTAGGGGTTATTATTTCAGTTTTATATTTGACCTGAAATAATTTTTGTGCTTTTTTAGCAAAGTCTTGTCCGTGATTTTTGCCGTCAGAACTGTTTATATCATTATCTGTACATATATAGATTTTCTTTATATGCGGGTAATCTTCAACACATTTTTTTAAAGCTTCTAAATTCAGTCCTCCTAAAGCTATGTAGTTGTATGTGTGCCAATTTTCGTCAAGCTGATATAAAGTAATAAAACTGAATAAGTCAATAAAAGCTTCAAAAACAAAAAGCACATCAGATAAACCAATGTGCTTAAAGCAGTATATTTTGTTACTTCCGGTAATCTCACCTTTAAAAGATTTAACAGTAAGCGTACCTTTTAATCCGGCATACCTGACTATTCCTTTTTTATCTTTGCCGAGAAATACAATGTTGTGGTTGCTTTTATCTTCATATATAAGACCTTTTTTTACAAAGTATCTGACAACACTGTAATCAATACAGCGTGAATTGCACAGATAAGCATACAAGCGTTTGTTGTTTGTGTTTTTTTGAGGTAAAACCACTCTGTCTTTTTTATGGTAAATATCAGGTTCGTTTATAAAATCAACAGGCTTTGAATTGCTTGTAGCTTTGTAATTTCCGTCAAGCAAAGTTATTACTGCTTCTTGAAAACTAAAATCAAAAAATGTCATCAGAAAATTTACTGCCGTACCCGATTCACCTGTAGAATGTCTGTACCAAATATGACCTCGTATTTTTACGCTGTCATGTGCTTCCCACATATATTCTGTACCGCTATGTAAAACTTTTTCTCCTATACTTTCAAGATATTCTTTAATATCTTTATGATGAGCCTGATACAACTCTTCATCTGTAAACGGAATAAATTTTGACATTTTTTAACCTCCTTAATAGTCATAGCTGATTGGATTGTCGGATACAGCGTGACCTAATTTTATTTTTTGTATTTTTTCATCTCTTAGCTGTTTTGAATCAGATGTGTATTTTTGCTTTGCGGCGGCAATTGTTTCTGTGTTTATAATTTTGCCCATATGAGCAGCTATAGAGGCAAGATTAAGCACTGTTATTTGCTGTTGAGTGTTAGTTTCTTCAATTTTTTGTTGTGCTTTTATATTCCCGAGTTCAACAGCCTTTTTATACCACAAAAGAGCTTTTTCAATATCTCGTTCGATTCCCAATCCGTATTGATAAAAAGTACCTATTCGCAAAGCTAATTCTGAATCTGTTTGATTGTTATTAAACCGGATAAGATAAGCCGATAATGCTTTTCTAAAATAATTACTTGCAAGCTCATTGTTTTGTAATCCGTATTTTTCGGAGTGATAGATATAACCGAGCTGATAAGCTGCATTTGCATTTTCAAATTTTTCAGCTTCGGAAAACCAATATATAGCTTGATTAATGTTCATATCGGTTCCTAACCCTTTTAAATACATATTACCAAGACGATAAGCAATATAATCATTAGGATTTTGATTGTAATCTGTTATATAAAGATTTAGAGCATTACTGTAGCATAGCTGAGCTTTTGCAATATCATAATGGGCATAACTTTCATTTGAATGAATTTTAGCAAGATTGAACCAAGCGTTAGATATATTTCCTTGTGCTGCATATTGAAAATGTTTTATAGCATTTTCAATATCATTATTTTCAAATGCTATTTTACCTAACTGATAGGCAGCATTTGTATTGCCGAGTTTTTCAGCTTGTGAAAACCAATGTATAGCTTTATTTATGTCAATATCAGTACCTAAACCGTTAAAATACATTTTTCCGAGTCTATAGGCTGTAAAGTCATCAGGATTTTGGGTATAATCTGTTATGTAAAGATTTAAAGCATTACTGTAGCATAGCTGAGCTTTTGAAATATCATATAGTCCGTAACTTTCATCTGAATATATTTTACCGAGTTTAAACCAAGCGTGAGCTATATTTCCTTTTGCTGCTTCTTGAAAATTCTCAACAGCTTTTTCAATTTTTCCCTTTTGAAGAGAAATTTTACCGACTTGATAGTTTGCATAGGAGTTACCGAGTACAGCAGATATTTGATAATAACTGTATGCCTCTTCAATATTCTTTTCGACGCCTTCACCGTTTTCGTATAGCTTTGCAAGCGTGTATGCAGATGAAGCACTACCGTTTAATGTAGCCTTTTTTAGCCAAATTACAGCTTTTTGAATATCTTTCTCAACACCGTAGCCGTTTAGATACATCTTACCAAGTCTGCTTTCAGCTGTAACATTACTGTTTTCTTCTTCTGCTTTCTCATATTCCAAACAGGCTCTTTTATAATTTTCGTTAGCCTTTTGTTCATCAATGATATTGTATTTTTCGGAAGAGTATATGTAACCAAGCTGATATGCTGCATTTGGATTATCTTGTTTAGCTGCTTTATTGAGCCACTCAATTGCAGAATTAATGTTAATATCTGTGCCTTTTCCTGCAAGATACATATTTGCTATACGCATTTCTGTAAAAGCATTTTGTATATCGTTTTCTTCTTGTTCTATCATACCCTCCAATGCTTTTTTATATAAGCCGTTAATATAGTCTTTTGAAACATTATTAAAATCATCGGCATAATCATCATACAGCTTTGCAAGGTCATAATTTGCAAGCACAACTGTTTTAGTTGCTTTTGAAAAATAATGCTCTGCCTGCTGTATATCAATATTTACACCCTCACCGGACAAACACATTTTACCAAGTCTGTATGCTGCATATTTATCACCTTTTCCATCTGCTTTTAAGTAATATTCAAATGCTTTTTCATAATCTTGAGTAAAACCAAGGCCATAATAAAATTGATTGCCAAGGTAGTAGTAAGCATGCGAATAACCGTTTTTTGCAGCAAGACTAAAAACATTACTTGAGCAGCGATAATCCTGTTCAACACCTTCGCCTTTAAGGTACATTCGGCCTAACAGGTATTCAATATATGCTTCATAAGAATCAACTTCACTGTAATAATGCAAATTGTCAGAATCGTTTTCGAGTTCATAAAAGTAATTTCTGTTTTTTAACCCATCTCTGAATTGAATAAAAGCTGTTTTGCAATAGTAGTTGCCAAGTTCTTTATTGATTTCTGTATCTTTAGTACCGTATAAATACATTTGTCCGAGTTTATATGCAGACATACTGTCACCGTAACTGTCGGCAGCAATACCGTACCACATTTGAGCTGCATTATAATCTTTTTCCGTACCTTTTCCGTAGTAATAACAATCCGCAAGTTTTCTGCAAGATTGTGCAGTTCTGGTTTGCAAATCACTTGAATTTTGATACGCTTTTTTAAAATCTATAACTTCCTTTCCTTCATTTCCAAGTATAAATGAGGGAATCTTTTGTAACTCTGTATATTCGTATTCTTCCGGCTTTGTATCATCAATAAAACCGTTATCAACATCTGCTGATTGCGGTTCTGTTTCTGCAGGAGCTGCAATATTCGGTGGGTGAGAAATCGTAATATCATCAGTTGCAGTTATAAATGTTCCGCTTTGATTCATAGATTTTGCACATTCTAAGATATAATTCTTGATAGGTGTAAATTTATCAATTTTGGAAATGTCAGGCTTTACAAATTCTTTTTTTGAATAGTATTTACTCAAACTGTAGCTTTCATCACACCACTTATCATAAAGATTTGACAGTTGGTTGTTATTGCTTACAAGTGTAGTTAGAATATCATCTACAAGTTTTTTCTTGTCAGGTGAAGAAAAGCCGTAAGTATTTCTTCCTTTGCTGAAATCTTTGCTTGAAAGGGTCAACATTTGATTAACTAAGTATTTTAAAGTTTCATCGGAAATATATTTATTAGGTTCGGAAAGCAGATTATTTAGTGAATTTTTACTCTGACTGATTAGCTCGTTTAGGTATTTGTCTTTATTAATATATATTTCCTGTCGTTCATCTTTGAAAATTTCATTAACAAACTCTGATTTTAAATTCTTAATATTTTTCTTAGACAAAAAGCCTTCTTTTGGGTCTGTTGAGTAAACGAATAAATGTACATGCGGGTGATGACCTGTATTGTGCATAGCAGCATACCATTGCAGATTATTAATGTTTATACCGTGAGCTTCTGCGATAAGGTCAACTTTAGACATTATTAAATCTTTCCATAGCTTTTGGCAGTCATAACCGAGCCTGTCAGCGTCCTCTCGTCTGAGCGAGAGAATGTCAGTCCATATGTTTCCGTTGTGAGTTGATACTTCTTCGGCAACTCTGTCAAGATCTACATCAGGGTATGATGAAAATAAACCGTGCTCACCGACTTTATAAGCACCCGGTCTTTTAGCTACATATTCTATCAAATTTCCTGCTTCGTTGAACAGTAATTCTTCCGCAAGTCTTGATATAAGGTCAGAAGCATTTGACATAGTCGGATTATTGATATAATCGGTGTATTCCAACGGTTTATCCTCATCATCTTTATGATTTAATTGTTCAAGAAATTCTTTAATAGTTTCTTTTTGTTTCTTTGTTGCAGGTCGATTTTTAACATCATAAAACTGTGCCAATCTGATAGCTTCATTTACTATGTTTTGTTCCGATAGATTTAATGAAGTATTTTCAGAAAGCTTATTTGCCAAATGCAGCATTAAACTTGAAGCATTCGCTCTTGTAGGATTAGCTTCATAAGCTTTGTATTCTTCACACTCTGCACTAAGACCTTTTTCTGTACAGAGATTAAGTAAATCTTTAACAGATACTTTTTGCTTAAAAGTAATCGGTAAATCATCTGCCATATCAATGTTTTTGTCAACAGTTTCCCTTGTACCGCAATACCGTACAAGATTTGCTGCATGCTCACCGCTTAAGGCGTGATCGCTTAGCTTTTCTCCGGGTTTGGCTATATGAAAGTAACGGGAGTTTAAAATAAACCTTGTGCCAACCATAGCAGCCTCCGTCAGGTTTGAGCTTCATATGCTGATATAATACCTTTGCTTGCCTTAACATCTTCTACAGCTTTTCTACGCATTTTATCATATGAGTCTTTGTCAAGTTCCATCATACTTGCAACGATACGAGTAAGCACATTAATTTCAACAGCTTCTTTGAATTGCAGCTTTGAGGTTCTGTTTGAAGCATTGTTTATCATACCTTCAATTTTTTGTCCTACGATAGAGCATAGATAATCTTGCGTAATTTCAGATGTTTTATAGCCAAAGTAAAAATCAACAGCTGATTCAATTATCTTATTTCTGCTTGTTTTGCCGTCATCAAGTTTCTTTAAGCTTTCAATTTTATTTATCGTTGATAAAGTCAATTGAACGCTTATCTGCTGTTTGTTTACTGATTGCATACGCTATTCTCCTTTAAAACTTCATTACGCTTATTAATTAAAAGTGTAAGGTATTCATCTGAACAAAGATAGTTATAATACTGCTCAATTGCTATTTGCATTACAAATCCTCTTGAAATATAAAGCTCTCTTTTAAGAAACATCAGCATTCTATAACTCTTTTTGGTAATATAAAGACTTTTTTGTTTTTTAGGAATTATATCAAATTTTTCTCTTTCTTCTCGAAAAATACTTTTTATTTTTTCGGGATCTTCAAGATATTTTTGGTATAAATATTCGACAGAAGCGTTATAAACGAAAGAAAGAGTGTTTGAATTAAGAATATTTTTGGCTTTAACAGCAGTTTCGTCTATTACTTTTGATGTAAGATAAAAGCGAGAACCTAATAATTTATCATCAGGTATATTATCATTGGTTAAAGTTAATTTGTTAAAAAATCTATCTGACTGTATCATAAAATCACCTCTTAAAAGATTTTCTCGACTGAACGAATTTTACATATATTATCGTAATATCCCATATTGAAATTGTATGTTACATTTGAGTTTGACACTTCATCGTTGTATATGATTGTCTGACTGCAAATAGCCATAACATTAAACGAACCGTTATCCTCATAGTCAGAAACATACAATTGTACCAAGCCTGTAGCTTGCTCATAATTATCATCGTATGTGCTGTGACCTATTGTTGTTTGTAATTGATTATAATAATCATCTGATAAGTAATCTTTGAGCTGAGAAATATTATTACTTTGTGAACCGGAGTAGGAGAGGTAAAGCTGACAATATTTATCAATGACATCTTTGACTTCAATATTAAACAGTCTGTCATATTTGAGCTTTTCACTTTCCAATTCTTCAATCCTTTGCTGCAAATTTTCTGTGTTCATAGGTGTGGTTTCAACTGTAACAGGAGCAGTAGTCGATTCTGTTTTATTAGTATCATCTTTCAAACCACACCCTGTTACAATAACTGTTATTGCAGAAATAACGACCGTTGCTATAATAAATTTCTTTTTCATTTTTCTTCCTTTCATATACCAAAGTAGCAACAAGTGTCCCACCGTGGGACACTTGTTAGCTGAAATCCGTGTCAGATAAGCCTTTTAGGTAGTCATATGTCCACTTTCGTCTTGTTTCATAGCTGTAGTTGCTGTCACTCCAAGCCCTTTTAGAAGAATAAACAGAATCAAGAGTTGCGTTAGATACACCGTATAAAACACCATTATGACCGTTGCCGTAAACATTTTTATCAAATGAACCTGTGCCAAATTGATTTAATATATCTGCACAGTAAACGATAGCTCGCTTATCATTGATATTTTTTTCCTGACAAATTGCGATATATTCTTCCGCATTTTCTGTTGATGTTTGATTTTGTGCTTCTATGCCTGCATTCGTAAGCAGCATTGCTTTAATACATGAGCAAGTATAGCTGTCAGGGACATAACTTGACCAATCGCTTCCGCTTGTTATAGCGGCAATAACTTTCCTACCGGTATTTGAGTAAGATAAAGCTACTCGGCTAATTTCTGCATTGCTTATACTGTATGCTTTTCGCAAGAGTGATAATGCATTATTACCGTGCCAACCGTATGCACCTACTGACAGAGCACCGTTATCATTAGCTATAACAGAACCGAAATCGCTGTTATCAAGTTCGTTGTAAAATACACCTACTTCATTGTGAGTAATAACATTTCTTGTTACATTTGCAAGACCTTTTTCAATTGCTGAACCAACCGCTCCATAGCAAGCTATGCTGTCATCGTTTAATTGTAATGTGTATTTATTTACATAACTTACAGTTGCCCAGTTGGAGGTTTGGCCATTGTACTCATTGCCGGCAATTACTGTAACTGAATTATCTTTTACTTCAACAACTATGCCTATATGGTCTACATTACCGGTTGCTTTATAATGGCTTCTGCCGCCGTAATCGAAGAAAATTAAGTTGCCGACTTGCGGTGTATAGTTATCGGCACTTTTTAATTTTCCAAGCTCTTTTAGGTTGCTTGTCCACATAATAGTTCCCGGTGCAAAGCCAAAATCTTTGGTTTCATAGCCTGATTCCTGAATACAGTAACCGACAAAATAACAACACCAATCTGTCACAGAAGATTTAAAATATGAGCAATATCGTTCACCTTGACAGGATAAATTTTGACTGCCTGAAGTGTGAGTTTGCCAAAAGCTGTACTCTTCTTTTGCTTTTTCTGCAATTGGTGCTGCATTTTGTTGTGTAGATTCATATGTAAACATCAACAGAAATAAAACGGCGGCTATAACACCTATGACTATTCCTATAATTGTATTTCTTGCTTTCTTGTTATTAATGATAAGTAAAAAATACTTAACTGCTGTAGTCATTTATTTACCACCTGCTGTGCCGAATAACTCTTTTTTGTATTCCGGTGCAATAATTTGTAAGTAGTAGCGTTCATTACCGCAGCAGTACAAGCAATGACCTCTTTTACTTATTTGTATAAGCTCCCATTCTTCATCAAGCATATTAGTTATAGCTTTGTACTCCTTAATATTGACAGTGCCGGGGTAGAAGAGAAAACGGTGAGTAGGTATTGAGAAGAACGGCTTTGTATATTCAACAACCCCCGGAATCATTAAATCCTCAATATTTTGTGAAGCGATAACAAGGTTACTGTTTTTCTTTCTGCCACGCTTAACAAATGATCGCAGATACATAATTACAATTAAACTTTTAATTACCTCGTGCAGCTCGTCAACGATTACAACCGTATTGCCTTCTGTCAAAAATTTATTATTCATAAACGAAAGAATATTGAAATACATTGCATTTTTTAAGTTTTCGTTTGTGTTTAATAAATTCTTTACATCAAAATTTATGTGGTCTGCATTCGGAATGTTTGTATAACCGTTAAAGAATGTAGAGTCTGTACCGATACATATTGAACGAATACAAAGCGCAAGATTACGGAGAGTGTCTTTTGTAAAAAGCATTTCTTTTCCGTTAATTTTTGAAACTTCATCATAAATATTAAGCTGTCTTTCAACTTCTTTGAACAAATCTGAAAGTATAGGATAATCAACATTTGTAAGCTTGTTCAAATCGGTACGGTCTGTAATATGAAATTTTTTGTACAGTTCTTCAAGCATTATTTCAAGAGTATCAAGCTCAGCTGTTGTAATAGCAGGATTATATGTTTTAAAGAAATCTTTGAGAAATGCTATATGTTGAGAAATAATTGTTTTATGCTTAAACGCAACAGGTTCATCATCAGTATAGCTGTCATCAAGAGGATCATTCAAAAGGCGAGGCTGCATTACATTTATAAAATACTTGCCTGACAGCATATCAATGTTTGTGCCGCCGAGTCCGTTAGTTACATCTATACATTCTTTGTCAGAATCCATACTGTAAACTTTTTTCTGCTGTTGTCGGAAAAGACATATAAGCAATTTTATAAGGAATGACTTACCTTCACCGGAGTTACCGAAAATTGCTATATGACCGTTGGTTTTATCGGTATCTCTATGGTCAATATCGGCAAGAATATTTCCACCGTGTACGGCTCGACCAAAGAACAATCCTTTAGGGTCTGTTTTGCCGGAGTAGCTGAAGGGGAAGAGGTTAGCCACTGAACTTGCAGGTAATACTCTTGCAAATTCTTTATCAAACATATCAAGTCCAAAAGGAGCTACCGAAGCAAAACCGTCACGCTGCTGCATATACAATTCATCGTATTTTACATGATTTTTATTGAGCGTTGAACATACTTTTATTTGCATATCTCTTAGTTCATTAAGAGAATTAGCTATTACTTCTACATAAACAGAGCAATGTATAAACTCTTCTTTTGTTCGGTGCGATTCTTTGAGTATTTTTTCTATGTCTAAAATATTTTCCTTGCTGTCTATTGACTTAGACATAGTTTTTGCCTCTGCAATATCGCCCATATTTTTTCGTTCTGCTTTTTCAAAGATTTTTTCTTGCTCTGACGGTGTAACTCTTTCATTATATATATGTAATGTTACACCGCCCATTTCACCGATTTCAGACAGTATTGCAGTTTGTTCTGTTTCGGTTTTATATCTTCTGATAGCAAAAACTTTTCTGTATGTATTACCTACTATGTAATATCGCCTGTGCTTAAAGTCCATAATTGACGGTGCAATTATATCCACAAAATTTTTAAGGCTTTCATTTTTAGATAATCCATATTGTTCGCCGTCATAATCAGGCAACTCTTCATCGTATGATGTATGCTCAAGATAAATTGACAACATCTTTTTAATATCTTTTTTCTCTGCAAGCTGTACATTGAAATTTTGCTCGGCACATAGCTGCAATGCGTGATTTACAAGCTGTCTGCTGTCCTGCTGAGAAGCTCTTAAAATAATAAAAAATGATCTGCTTGTTGACATAGCAGATTTTATATTATTCATATATTCAATGTCTTTGATGTCAAGAGCTGCAATGGCTGCGTTATTTTCTTTGCTTTTCAGATTTTCGAGATGTCTTATGTTATTTTCATAGTTTTGTGAATTATTAAGACACAAAATTTCAGATTTAGGCAGTTCAGAAATGATATTTGTAAGTGAGTCAATAATACCAAGTCTTATGGGCTTTGAGAGAACAGTAATGTTTTTTGGCTTAACTTCAAGAAAATATTTTTCCTCATTGCGTGTAGTAAGAATATGATCTTCTTTAATCTCAGCTATTTCAAAGAAATTCTGCACTCTTGTATTATTGTTCTTAATTGCTTTGTTAAGTTTGCGATCTTTTTTTGACAAGTTTATCGCCTCCATTTCAAAATAAGTACATCAGTAAACAAGAACCTTATGAACAGCACAAATAATCTGATTACTGAATAATCCACAAAGCGGGCAGACAAAAATGCGTATGCAGGCAGAAAAGCTATAAAAAACCAAATATGCAATGACAAAAACATTATTATTGAAAAAGCAAATATACTTACCATTACAAATAAATCTGTTATAGTCCAGTATTTATATAGCTTTACTGCCGTAAGATTATCGGGATAGTAAAATTTTCTCATTTTTAGCCTCCTTTTAGTGAGCAAAAGAGCGGATTATTGATGTAATACCGCTTGTAGCAAAAATAGCTTGAGATACATTAGCTTTTACGCTTGTATCAAGTCCGAATTGCTGTAAAATTCTCGGAGCTTCTGCCGCAGCAAGCATAACACCTGTGGCTAAAATCAAATCCCATACATCTGTACCGTCTTGAGTACAATATACAACCGCACCTAAAACGATTAGTATATTTGATATAAAAGATGTTGCACAAATGCCGATTACTTGTTTGCACCACCCTGAAAACGAATCTAAATATCCTCGTGGTACATTGAATAAGTGCAAAGAACCGACAAACATTTGAATTATTAAAATTCCGCCTCGTTTTATATTTGCAAGGAATACTTTAATTACACAAACAAATGTAATCAGCATAAATATAGCGAATCCCCACCCGGAAAAGAAATTTGCTGAACTTGTACTGTTATCTGAATTTATTTGGACGATAAAATTTATAGTAATATCATCTGTAAATGCCTGACAAATAATGTTACAAATATGATTTGTAAAAATCAGCAAGGATACAGGCAGGGTAGTTATTAGTAATGAAGCTAACAGACCTTTGAAAATATTAAGCAGGAGATTAATAGGAGAAACTCGTTCTCCCTCACCGACTGAAACAGCAAAGTCAAATACTGCAAAAGCTATACCGGACACTAAAAGCAATCCGGCAAAGCTTTCTATAAAAAACAAAAAATTTGTAACCATACTATTATCAAAAAGGCTTGTTGTATAATTATTATTTTGATTGATTATGTCGGTTGACCAACTTGCAAGACCAATAGACATAAACTGAGCAATTGTATAGTGTAAGTCTTTTGTTAAATCCATACAAAATATATCAGCAAGGATTAAAAGTAAAGAATCTATCATATGCTGCTCCTTTTAGCTTAAACCAAACCAACCAAAGAAGCCTGCTCCGGCAACCACGCCACAAACAATAGTAGCACCAAATGCCATTCCGATTCCTGCCCATGGAATTTCAGTTCCCTGATTACGATGGCTGAGCAATCCTTTAACAAGCTTTGCAACTGCGACTGTTAATGCTACAAGTGTCAAAAATCCAAAAATGACTGCGACTACATCCTTAAATTGTACTTTTACTTCATTAATTGCTTTATTAATGCCGCCCGAAATATCAACACCGGCGTTGTTATCGGCAGCATAAGCATTAATTGCTGTTATAGATGAAATCAGTGCTGATGTGATTGAAAATGATAACACTTTGTTTTTGATTTTTTTAAGATTCATAAAAATTACCTCCGTTAATTAACTGTTACATAGCAGGTATATGACCTACCGTTATATGTTGCTGTTACTGTTGTTGACCCTTTTTTCAATGCTTTAAAGCTGCATTGATTTCCACCTCCTCCATAATTTTGAAGAATATACGAGTTACCGACTGACCATGAAACTCCGTTATCTGCTCCGATTAAGTTAAGAAACAAAACATCATCTGTATGTATAGAAACTGACGAATAAGACAAATATATATTATCTTTAGTTGTTTCTTGTGGTTTTACAGTAGGTTTTGAAGTTGGCTTCTCAACTTTTTTAGTCGTTTGAGGCTCTTGAACCTTTGTCGGTTCAGGTTTTGGTGTTTCAGATTGCTGTGGTCGGTAATAGTTGTTATTGCTTTGTGATGAATTATGAGAACTGTTGTTTATGCTGTTTTCGTTAGGTCCTTGTGATTGCTCGTGCTCTGAATCTTCAGATTTACTTTCACTTTTTGATTGCGATTCTGAACTTTCGGAGCGTTCACTATTAACGCTTTGAGAAGATTGTTGTGTTGCTAATTCACTGCTGTTTTGCCACTTAGAAATACTTTGTGTTGTTTCTGCGGCATTAGTGAATTTTATAACTGAACTTGAATAAGAAGCTGTAGTATTTACTTCTTCTTTCTCTGTTTTGCCATTAACCGCAAGACTTACGATTATAACAACTGCAATCATTACTACAATAATTCCTGCACATACAATAACGAATACAGGGTTGATTTTTCGCTTGATGATCTATACCTCCTTTTTTATTTGTTATATATTAAAAGCAGTGCATATTTTAATACACTGCTCCTAAATATCGAAATCAATTTAAGTTATATATGTAGTTTAAATCAACATCACCTCTTATACCGTCAACCTTGCCGTTCCAACTGTACTGATGAATGTCAACAAATGCCGGAAGCTCATTGTACGAATTATTTGGTGCTGCCATCCAAATTAAATATTTGCTTGCAAGCTCATCGGGATAAGCACTGTCAACAAGCATTGATTTTGCCGAATACAAACCCGACTCGAAGCCGTTGCTTTTTATGCCGTCACAAAATGTTGAAATTATATCAGTTAGTGTTCTGCGTGGCAAAACAGCTTGTCTGTATTCTTCTACATCAAGAAAAACCGGCAAGTCAAACTCTTTACCTTGAATGGTTTTCATACAATTTCTTACTTCTGCTTTTGCCGCATCGACAGATGTAGCGTAGCTGTACCAATACGCACCTACATTTAAACCAGCGGCTTTTGCTTGCTTATAATATTTCTGAAATTCATTGTCCTCTTGGTTCGGGTCTTTTCCGTAGCCTGCACGAATAATAACGCAAGTGACACCTGCTTTTCTTACTTTGTTAAAATTTATATCACCGTTCCATTCTGAAATATCAATACATTTTGCTTTCTCAACATTAAACTTAACCGATACGGACTTAGAGCATTGCTTTGCTGTAACGGTAGCAGAGCCGACTTTATTAACTTTCACTTTTACCGTATTTTTATCAGACGAAACAATCTTTGCAACCGAACTGTCTGATGATGAGTATGTAATGTCGCTTATAGCGTTATTGGTTGTTATTGAAAATGTAACTGTATCACCGACATTTTTCTTATACTCATTTGTTGTCACAGATAGTTTTGTGTTTGCCTCAATGGTTTTAATATCGTTGTTTGAAATTTCTATTTGTAAAGTTGAAATATCATTTACATCAATTCTGCCGTCATTGTTTAAATCATAGTCTGTATTATCGTTGAAATTAGATATTACATTCTGCAAGAATGTAACATCGTTTACATTCACAGTGTTGTCGTTGTTGACATCAAAGCCGGCAGCAAATACAGATGTGCTGTAACAGATGACCGACAATATTGCTGTTGCTGTAATCAGCAATTTCTTGAATAGCTTATTCATTTTACGTTCCTCTTTCTTTTCTCTAACTTAATCGTCAGTAAAAAATATTATAATCGCAGATTGTAAAATGAAGATGAAACAATAAAAAAAGAATATCCATAGAAACGATTTCGTAGTAGAATTAAGTTACCACACAAAAATCCGAAAGGAAACCGTCACTATGGATATGCTTAATTTTACACCAAATCACAAGAAAGGTCAACACTTAACAAGAGAAGAACGATACTATATATCAATCAGGCTTAATATAGACCATTGGTCGATTTACAAAATCGCTAAAGAACTTCATCGTCCGTACAACACAATCAATAAAGAGGTACAGTGTGGAACTGTGTATTTGTATAACGGTAAAATTAAAAGGTATAAGCCTGATATAGCTGAACAGAAATACAAAGACAAGAGAGTAAACAGTAAAAGAAACTACCGTTGTCTTGAATGTGTTGAATTTCTCAATTATGTAGTTGAAATGTTTAACAAAAAGGGTTGGTCGTTAGATGCCAGTGTAGGATATGCCAAAGAAAACAATCTGTTTTCTTCTGATAAAATGGTATGTACCAAAACTCTTTACAACTACGTAGATTTAGGATTACTGACAATCAAAAACATAGATTTGCCTGAAAAGCTTAAGCGAAACACCAAATCTTCGAACGCACGAAAAAACAGGAAAATACTGGGTAAAAGCATTGAAGAGCGTCCTGAAACAGTAAATTCAAGAGAAGAATTCGGTCACTGGGAAATAGACAGTGTACTTGGCAAAAAGAAAGATACAGAACCGGCTATAATGACAATAGTCGAAAGACAAACACGAATGTCATTGTGGATAAAGGTAAAGGATCACTCTTCGTTGGCTATTGATGAAGCCTTACAGAATTTAATAAATCAATTTGGAAATAAGAAGTCTGAAGTGTTTAAAAGTATCACAGGCGACAATGGTTCTGAGTTTGCCAATCTATCTAAAATAGAGAATAACGGAACATCTGTGTACTTTACCCATCCATACACATCATGTGAAAAAGGAACTAATGAATGTCATAATAAAATGTTAAGACGATTTATTCCTAAAGGAAAGAGTATGAGTGATTATAAGACGGAAGACATACTGTTCTTTTCAGATGTAATCAATGGACTGCCAAGAAAAATTCTTAACTATCACACACCTGAGGAGCTGTTTGAAACTCAGTTAGATAGAATATACGCTACTTAAATATTTGATACAACATTCCTTGCTGCGGTGACTTACAAATATCTACTTCAATGAATATGATATTCTAAAAAATGTTTCAACTTGCTATTGCAATTTGCGAAAATATTATAATTGCGGTTATGAACCATAAACCTGCATAAATCAGTGTAGGTGACAACGCATACCACCAGCTCCAATTAATTACATTAAACAGCTTTAAATCAATAAATACAATTTGCACTAATGCCGCAATCACTGCCATATAGACAATTTTTGAAGATGAATTATTGTTCATTTTTTCACTCCCGATCGTTTATTTGTATTAATTTGCGGTTTGAAGGTCATAGTCAATATTGTCGGTAAATCCTGATATTTCGTTCTGTAAATAAGTAACATCGTTTACATTAACGCTATTATCATTATTCATATCAAAGCCAGTAGCAAATGACGAGGTGCTGTAACAGATGATAGGTATAGCTGCTAAAGATGTAATTAGCAGTTTTTTAATTAATTGATTCATTGGCTTTGACTTCTTATTCCTGTTGATGAATTTTATACTAAAATAATGAAGAATTCCGGAAATTTGCTAGTTCTAAGGATAGCAAAGTGTTCGATTTTTGTGTCCTTATACTCTTTCCAGTATGATTTTTTTTAAATCGCCATAATAATAAAAATCAAACTTGTCACACAAGCCGGGTACTGTAAGCAAAAAGTCTGTGTTAGATATTTTATTAAGTAATTCTTGTAATTTCATGTTCAATATTTCTTTCTGTATTTTTTGTTTTATTTAATTTTCTGAAAAGACATATGGCCCCTAATTACTACAAATACTGTCGCAAGAATTATTGTGACAGTACAAAACTGATCAAAACATGTTGTTAAAGCGAATTAAATTTTATTATAATCATTGTAAAAAAATTGACAATTATAGCAAAAAGTTATAATATTGTTATGAGGTGATAATTTATGAATAATAAGTTTTTAGGTGCTTATTGTCAATATTTAAATGATTATTTGTCAATTGATGAAATTGTTGAAATAGAAAAAAAGGATAAGGATTTTTTTCAACAAAATATAAGTCACAATTTATATTGTCCCGAATGTAAACTTGCTCCACTTTCCATTGTTCATGGTGATTCCGAATATTTAAGAGCTTATGCTAAAAGTGTGCATGGAGAAGATTGTTCACTTATGCAAAATATTGTTTCAAATGCGGCTTTTATTAAAATTATTGAATCAGATAGTAATAATGAATTTTTAAGTAAAAAACTCAATGATTTTGCAGATTATATTTTTTTACCAAAGAAAAATAATCAAGTTTTGACACCCTTGACTATTGAACATGGAATTGATGAAAATGCTCAGACCGATACAACAGCTAACAAAAAGACTAAAAATTCAAAATATATACCTCGACAAAATATCTCAAATGGAATATTTGTTGAAGATATTGGTGTTTATAAGTTCTTCTATGGTGAACTATATTTAATGTGGTATAAAAACAAAAATAATGATAATGTAAAAAAATTGTTAGCATTTCCTTTACATCACAATAAAAAAAGCGTCTTTTCTATAACAATGTCATCTCGTGTGAGTGATTATGTTAAGAATGACTTGCCTATTCAATTTAATAAATTGCAACGAGTAAAAGTTGTTTTCCTTTCAGTACTTAACAAGTATAATAATTATTACAATTTTCATATTAAACATTCAGCTCATTTTATTGTTAAGTCTTAACTAATATACAAATCCATTTTGAAAAAGCAAATGCAACTTTGTCATTGTGAGTCCAAGTTTCGTGCTTGAAAATTGTTTTTTCAAGTTCGTCAGCACGCATAATTTTATAATACAAAACTTCTAAATCCAGTTGTTTTTCGATTAGCTCCTTATGATTTTCGATTGAATCAATATAATCAATATCGAAACTTTTTGCCTTTTCAAAATCATCTTTTGGAAAAAACACTGCAAAACTTTCGAATCCTGTTTTGTCGTAATCATAAAAATCGTATTTATTTAGTAGTTCTTTGACTGTCATTTTATTTGGTCATTCCTTTCATTTATATACTTGCTAATTACCACAATTAAATCTCTGTATGAAATTTATCACATTCGTTGGAAGCAATAAACAGTGTGTCCACTATAAATGTATCTGCTATTGCTAAAAAACTCATTACATCGAAAAATAAAGCCATTATGCACACCTCACTTTAAATGCTTGTTTAGCTTCACTTTCGCTGAAAAAAGCATTTTTACCAACAGTCCAAAATTCATCGCCTGATGTTTTGCACCTTACGCTCATACTGTTTTCTTCTATAAGAATTGCGGTAACGGTATCACTGCACATTAGCATTTCTCCGTCACCACAATCATCAGTCAAGAAAACTTTTTTACCTATCATATTTTCAATCACATTCTTACCTCCTTTTACAAACTGTTCTCTTAATACAAATAATTAAAACAACTAACAAGCTAATACCTAAAATGATAAACACAAGCGTTAAATCATTATGATTATCATTGCTAATCACCTCATCAGCTGTTGCAGTATCAGTAATCGTATCTTCAACCCTTTCGCCACGCACACACAATCTGTGCGTATTAATTGAGTACGGATAGCAAGTGACCAATGTCACATAGTCTTTGCCGTTCTCAATTTCAAGTTTACTTGAATCATCAGGGGCAACTATATTAATCTCACACACCTTGTATGTGAGTGTTTTATTCAGTACATTTATTTTAAAGGTATCTCCGATTTGCAGTTTGTCCAACTCATCAAAGAACACCTGTTCAGGATAACCGGAGTGAGCGGATATAACAGCGTGTGTGCTTGCACCGCCAATGGGCAAGGAAGTGTTTGCCAAATGTACACAGCCGTTTTTGAGTTTTTCTTCTCTGTTGGTGCTGTCGTGATACACCGGTAAGTCAACATTTATCTTCGGAATTTCGATAGTACACATTATATCGTCATAGTTGAGAATGTTCTCATACTCTGACATTGCTGCATTGTATTCGTTTTTTTCTTCATCGTTTAACGCACTCTTTGCGAGCAATTCGTTAAAATTTTGAGCCTTAGCAAGCTCGTTGTCGATTTCATAATCAGACATTGTTTGAGTGCTTTCACTGTAGTTTTTTATAACTGTTTCATTGCTTTTACTGTTGATGTAATCGGCAATGTTGGGATATACTATAAAGCCTATTCCGACCGCAGCAAGAACGCAGAGGGATATAAAAAATATTTTAGTTTTCATAATTTTTTGTGAGCAAGGGCCACCGATAAATCGGCAACCCTTTTGTTATAGTTTAATTATTTAGCTGTCTTAGCTGATTTCTTCTTGATGAGATATGCATGTACCAATGCAAGAGAAATGCCTACACAAGCCATACCAGCCACTCTAATGAAGCCTACATATCCGCCTGTCTTAGGGAAGAATACGATTGTATCTGTTACAGTAATTTCTACTGTGCCGTTATCAGGTGCGTTCTGTACCCAAGTGTTTTTAGTGAATACTGAATTATACTGTACAGGGATTTCAACTTCAATTACCTTGCCGTAAACATTGTAGCCTGCAGGAGCAACAGTTTCTACAATGTAATATGTTCCGCTCTGTACTTTCATTTCTTCGTTAGCGGAGTTCATAAACTTAACTGTGCCGTTGCTGTCTGATGTACCTGTTGCAATAGCGTTTTTCTGTGATTCAGCGTCAGCCTTTGTCTTGTAAAGTTCAAAGGTTGCACCTGCAAGCGGATTGCCTGCCTCATCGAGCTTGTTTACACCAATGCGATAAGTGTAAACATATACCTTATTGCCCGAAACACTGTCAACACCTGAATCATTACCGTATTCAAGTTTTACATCTTCATTCGGGTTACCTGCTGTACCGACTACAGCGTATTTGTTGACTGTTGTAGAATATGTTACAATAACAAATTTTGCGTTGCTTGTATAAAAATCTGACTTTGCAAGATACTCTGAAGTAAGAGCGACATTAAACTTTGTGTTTTTGCCCTCACCCTCGCTTGTTACATTCACCTTGTAATCTGTGCCGTTTACAAGGTTTTTGCCAATCTTTGCAACCTTGCTGTCAGCAAGATATACATTGAATGAGCCTTTGTTAAGTGTAAGACCTGCACTCATATCATCATATACAGCATATGTTGTGAGCTTAATGTCATTTGAGCCTGCTACTGTATTCTTAAGTTTAAAGTTTACAGTGTCACCAAGGCTTACATCTGTATAGTTAGTATTGTTCTTTGTGCTGTTGGTAATTGACTTTTCTGTTGACGGTGTGCTATCAGCTACCTTGCTTGCAAGATTGATTTCAGCGTAGCTATATACCCACTCACCGTTATTGTAATACGGGAGAGCAAGAACAGAGTTTGTGATACTTGTAACACCGGCAGGGTACTTAACACACTTGATGTAATAAATACCCTGTACAAGGTTTGAAAAGCTCTGTGTTGTGTTTGTTGCCGATGAAGTAAATGTACCCTGTGATACTGCCGTACTTAAATCAGCGGTATCGAGTGCGTCAAGAGCAGCCTTTGAATCGCCTGCAAGAATTTCAGCACTGATTGAATTTATAAGTGATGTGTATTCTGTTTTGAATGGAGTAGCTGTTGTGCTCTTGAGGTCAGCAACTCTGAACAGTTCAAAAGTATAGCCCGGTTTAGTGCATTTCACACTGATATTGACCTTTTGGTCTGTCTTAAGTGCAGTAGCCGCACTTGCTGTCGGTATTGCCGCAAAGAGTAATGTCAACATCATTACTGCTGCGAGCAGTTTGCCTGTGAATGATTTTCTGATTGATTTTCTCATAAGAAAACCCCTCCTTAAAAAAATTTTGCGGACAATTTGTCCGTTGTATGGAAAAAGCCCAACAGATTTACTGTTGAGCCTTTTTGCCGATGCTTTTTTTCTTTTTTCTTATACCTAAACCAATAGCACCTACCAATATTGTAAATGCTAATACAGCAACACCGATTTCAATGTACATCGGTCTGTTGTTGCCTGTTCCGCCTGCTTCAGGAATGAATACACTGTTATTCTTAACTGTAAGCTGTATATCAAGTGTATCTAAGCTGTCGGGCGAAATGGTAAAGTTAATCTTGCCTGCATACGGCATATTACCTTTGCTGTCTGTTTCAATGAAGTAATAATCACCGGGCAAGAGGTTATTTACAATAATTCTGCCGTCGCTGTTGGTAACGAGCTTTGTTACCGTATCAGCCGTCTTGCTGTCGGCAGCTTCGTACATAATACTGCTGTTTTTATTTATAACATTAACAATGCCTGTTTTTGTGTTGTAGAGTTCAAACTCAATACCCTCAAGCGGATTGCCGTTGCCGTCTGTTTTTAAAAGCTCTACACTGCCACGCTTGAGCAGGTTTTTCATCGTAACTACAAAGCTTTTGCCGTCCTCAAGTGTAACTGTCTGAGCCGCAGGCTTTACATACTTAGCAGGGAAGTAATATGTACCGTCTGCATTTTTAAAGCCTAATTCATCAATTGTGTATTTAACCTTTTCATTGCTTGTGTTATACACCGCAAGATTGGTAAGATGAGCAGTGCCGTCCTCGCCTGTTACAAGCACCTTATTTGTTTTGCCGTCATCAGACTTTACCGAGAAGTAAAAGCCGCTTACAATGCCGTCCTCAGACTCTTTTTGAACGATTAAGCCTGTCTTTTGCAGTCTGTTTGCAAAATAAAATGAAAGAGTAACATTTTCCTTTAGCGTAACGGTTTTTTTAGCAGGAGGAATATATCTGTCAGGTATCGAGTATGTACCGTCTGCATTTTTGTAGCCAAGCTCTGTGATTATGTATTTTACATATTCTCCGCTTGCTTTGTAAACAGGCAAGTCGCTGAGCGTTGCTGCACCGTCTATGCCCTTGCTTTTTGTTACTATGTTTTCGTCTGTCACTCCGTCATCAGACTTGACATTAAACCATACATCCTTAGCAGTATTAGCTCCTCGCTTACTGTCATCAGCGGTTTTGTAGATTGTAAGATTGCCGTAAACAGTATCAGGTTCTTCTAATACCTCAACCTCATTATCCAAAAGCACATCGCCTGTTGCTTCATTCATCTTAATCTGACGAATGAAGATTTGAGGATTCACTTTAAATCCGTCTGGTGCTTTTGTTTCTTGGATACTTAGTGTGCCGAGTGGGAGTGTAGGAACACCTACGCTATTGAGGTAAAAATCCTCGCCGAAGTCGTTATCTGGTGAACGGTAAGTTTCTCCAAGTCGAGTCCTACCTTCAGAGGTTGTTCTTAACACCCACTTGCGTTCAGGCTCAAGTCCAGCAAGAACATCTGCCGAATCATAAAAGCCTTTGTAAAATTTAAGGGTAAATTCAGCACCGCCCATATCAACTGTTTGACCTGTAACGGCATTTTTCTTCTGAATCTGAATACCGATTGGATCGTTTTTAGGAATGTTTGAGATGGTTGCACCTAAGAGTGCGTAGCCGCCTGATGTTCCCTCTAATAATTCAAGCTGAACAGGGCGTTTATATCTTTCAAAGCCTTTACCGGCTTTTGTTTCAACAGCGTACAGAGTGTTACTGTATGTGATTTTGTAAAGGTCAGAGTTTGAATTGGTATCCCAATTCACTCCGTCTTTAGAAATAGCTTTTGTATCACCTAAGCTGTCTGTTTTGAAATACCTGATTATCTTATCAGTCTTTGTATTATCAGAATAATAAGCATACGCACTTTCTCTGTCTGGAAATACTGCAATCTCAGTGCCGTCTAAGTCGTAGCAATCGTTATTCTCAGTGAGGGAAGGCTCACTGCTTACTTTTTTTAGGTTGAGCTTAACAATTTCCTTATCGGTCACATTAAGAATATCAAGTGTTTTCTCCTGCTTGCAATCCTCTGCCGTAACGGTAATCGGATATTCTGTTGTACTGTCAAGAGCAAAATACTTGCCTGAATTAGGAGCTTTGGTTTCCTTGAGGTAATATTCTCCTGCGTCAAGCTCAAAGTAGCTTTTACCTATCCAATCCTGATTGGAGTAGGAATATTTGATTTTTGAAATATTACCGTTTCTGTTAAGCTGTGCAACTGCGACAACCGAGTTGTCGGCTTTTTTATACAGAGTATATTCTGCACCGCTGAAATTAAGATAATCCTTGTCCTGAGTGCTTTCTGTCAGGTCTTTAATACTATCGTTAGTGCCTGACTTTTGCAACGACAATTTAGCCTTTTTCGGAATTTCAACTATGAGGTGCTGATATGTTCCGTCTTTTGGATTTTTTGGCTTTGGGTGTGCAATATAGATATTTGTTGTACTTGCGTAATCTACAATTTTGCTGTAATTACCGCTGTGCTTTGAAACACGCTGACACACATCAACAATCATATTTACCATTTCAGAGATGTCACTATATCCGCTCCAAGTTTTCCAAGCTGTACTTTTATCATTAAGCATTGTGTGATGAAGCTGAGATAGTGCAAAATGACTTAGGATATAGTATGCGTCATCATTACTTATTTTAGCAGCAGAGAAGAATGAACTGTATTTGTAATCGGCTTTCGGACCTATAAATTTGTCATACATATACTGCTTCATAGTCTTGTTTTCAACTACAATTTCTTTACTGTCAAAGAAATGTTTTGCATACAGCAACTCTTCACCAACAATGAGTGCTTTTTCGGAAGCGTTGCTCGAATTTGGATCAAGCTTGATAACTTCCTTACCTGTATCTCCATAGAAGTCTGTAAATTCAACAGTTTGACCGCCGGTCGTCTGAGCATACGACTGTGGGTCTATGCAATAGCCTATTTCACCGTTGAATTTAAACTTGTATGCGTCCAAACGACCGCCACTGCCATTGTTGACAAGAACGATAGGCTTTTTTGATGATTCAATAAGCACCTTGCCGCCAATTTCGTTAAGTCCTGTATATGAATACGCACTTGCAGTAATATTTACGGCAGGGAACATTGCAAAGACAGTAACAAGCGAAATGATTACGGCTGTAAGCTTTTTAAAAATTTTCATTATTAAGTTTTTCTCTCCTTTCAATGAGATAGTATATTTTCCTTTCTGTTGGTGGACTTCGTTTTTTATTTTTCATATAGTTTTATCCCCTTTCGGTTTTTGTTGTAAAACAAAAAAGCAGCTAAAATTAAATGATTAATTCTTAACTGCTTATTGCTTATGATGTTTAATTATAGTTTTTAGAATTAGTACCAATCTGCTTTTAATTTCTGCGTTTGCTTTTTTAGTTATAGCTTTAATTTGTTTTATATTTTTTGCTACATTTTCGATTATAGTAATGCTTTGGAATATAAATAATAATCGTAATTACTTAAATGTTTTATTTTATCTAATTTGTCAAGAGTTTGTAATTTGTATTTTCCTTGAAGAAAATATGAAAACCAATAAAAAAGAGGATATAATCGTTTAATTATTCTTGGGTTGTTGCCATAATCAATAGACAAAGAACATATTTCCATATTTTGCTTCTCTTCAAACTCAGAAATTATGTTGTTATTATAACAACAGGCTTGACAAGTACTGTACTCTCTACAAACAACAGGTCGTACTTCATATATTGAACATTTGTGTTGCTTGTTTAAGAAAATACACTCGGGCAATAAATATTCATCTTCTTCGCAAATGTTGTCTTGAAATAAATAATTAAGTCCATCAAAATTAGATGTTTGAAATGTGTTAATTTTTTCACATAGATTATAATAATCATCTGGATATACATTTTGAAATTTCTTAGCAAAGCTTTTTGCTTTTTGTATATAAACATCTAACTCATTTGGAAAATTAGTCATAATATAGTCCAAAATTATCATAAATTCGTTTTCGGTTATAAAAAAACGAACTCCTTTACAACATCTATAACAACCACTTATACAATTATTATAAATATTGTTATTTTTAGCGTATTTATCAAATTCTTTGTATGCACGATATATATCAGCTAATTTACTACTTGGATTGATGTCAAAATGACATTTTTTGTGTTTTTTTCCACTACCACAAAAGCATAAATCATTACATTTCATATTATCACTCCGATTCCATCACTATATGAAAAATAATAATATAATCTTTTTGGTTTGTCAATGATAATTACAATCATTTTTTGAGTCAACAAAAATAATTTGTGAACTTTTAGAAGCAGCTAAATTTTTAATGGTTTCTTTGTATGGTGAAGTGTATTTAGGTAATGCTATGTTTATATTTTGAAATGTATTTAATTCCAAATAATTATTGAAAAGCTTTTCCAGATATGCTTTTCGATTATTCGATTTGCAAGCGTTAATATCTGAATGTAAAATATTTAAAGCTTTTATGTAACAGTCAATAGAGTTTTTTTCTCTTGCTAATCGAAATGCCGTTACATATAAGCTTGGATTGTTAATGCGTATCTTTTGATTAACAAAAGCTAAATCTTCTTTGTTGAGTAAAATCAAATGTTCAATAAGCTCATAACTTTTGTATTTGTTTTTTGCTTTTACTTTTACTTTCATATGCTATCTCCTTTTTCAATTTCTTTGTAAAAATAAAAAGCAGCTAAAATCTTCAATAGAATTTTCTTAACTGCTTTCTGCTTATGATGTGTTATTTAATTGTAATTTGTATTGATGATTAATACCAACCTTCTGCTCTTACAAGAGTTGTCTTTGTTTCGTAATGACCTTGTTCAGGCTCATTAACAGTTTCATAGCCAACAATTTCATCTATTGTTTCACAACGATAACTGCCGTTTTCTCCATTTTTCATATGTTCAAAAATGTGGTCAAGATTATCTGTTATTTCAGCACCGCAGGTGTTGCATATTGCAACATCACGACTTTCAATAATAGGACACTGCCAAGTATGAGCAGGAACATCAACTACCCACACTTTTTCGGTCTTATACTCAGCCTCGTGCCAAGTCTTACCCTCGTGTGGGTCTTTTGTTGCAGGCTGTGTAGCCGGTGCCGGTTCAGGCTTACTTGAAGATGATGAGCCGGAGCCGCTTGACGGCTTGCTCTGACTTGAGTTGCTTGATGAACCGCCTGACGGTTTACTCTGACTTGATGAACTGTTTGAGCCTGAATTGCTTGCAGGCTTATTTGTGCTGCCTGATGAGCCGTTGCTCTTGCTTGTCTGACCGTTGCCAGCATTGTTATTATTGTTAGGCTGATTGCTGTTGCCGTTGCTGTTATTGTTGCTCTGACCGCCGTTGTTCTGCTTGTTGTCGGTCTTTGCTGCATTCTGTGCATTAACTTCCGTAGCTTTTTCCGACTTATCCGCAGGCTGTGTCTGCTTAACCTCAACAACCTTAGTTGCTTCTTCTATATGAGTGTTACCCTGTGAATCGGTAACTACCTGTGTAATTGTCTGAACAGATGTGCCAATAACCTCATCAGCCGTTGCAACAGGCTGTTTATTTCCGCAAGCGGTCAGCATGGCAATAATGACCGCCGCCACCGTTACTGCCGCAACTGCAACAATACCAATAGCCTTTTTCTTATTCGTTTTTTTCTCTGCCGGTTCATTCGCATTTGTGATGTTTGTGTTCATTTCCTGTGTAGTCATAACTCTGACCCCTTTCGTATATGTCTTTATATCTTAATTTTACAATTCACATTTTTGTTTGTCAAATATTAATTATTAAATTCAAAAAATCTCAGCAAAGAATTTTCTAAGCTGAGATTTTGCAATACTTATTTTTTTATGTATTCTTTTAATTTCTTAATATCGTGTGTAATTTCTTTGCCTCCGTTGTACTTATCAATCCAATAAGAGTGAATTTCGCATATTAATAAAGCAATACCGTTAATAACCAATAATGGGAATAATATAATATCCATATTTATAACTATAACATTTTCAACATATGAGAACAGATCATAATTGTTTATATGATAATCTAATATAGAAGGAAACTGTTTGTTGCAAATAAAATAGGCAAGAGGTGTTTTTATTAAAGAAATTACACCTAATGAAATTTCAATTATAGCATTGCAAGTTTTTGCTACCTTTGTATTAGCAATAAGGTTAATTATTATGAAGAGTATCGGAAAAACATATAAAGATTTAGTGTAGTTCATAACTATTATTGAAATAAAAAAATTAATAAGTATAGAAGCAATTATGAACATTCTTAGTGATGTAAACGGCGTAATAATATACTTTGATAGATTTTCAAAAATATCTAATAGGTAAATATAGCAGAAAAAAATAATACCACTTATTAAGAATCCTTTATAGCTTTTGAAACAGCCCAATATTGCTACTGTTAAACCTAAAAGGACAAGCAATATTTTTTTAACTGCTCTAACTTTATTATTTGATATAATCTTTTCTATTTTAGGTTTTAAGTGATAACTTAACTGCATTATTTTAATTTGAAATTTCCATATAAATGTAAAAGGAATATCAAAACACATAAAAATAAAATTCATCATATAATTCATCACCTTTGGACAAATTATATCATTTTTTATCTTTGTTTTCAATCCATAGCGTTCTTATTTGAATGGGGAGAGATACAAGTATTGCAACAAAAAATATTGGAATTGATTCACTTATAGATAAATACATAGCAAATGTCATCAATAACAGTGTTGGAAAAGTGTATGTTCCATCTTGTAATCTTTTAACACTATTATAAACTATTAAATACGCTGATAAAAATATAATAGATAACCATAAGTGTAAGTCTAAGTCCATCATTATGTAATAAAAAAACTGACATAAGCAGGAGAAAGCAATGGTTTCAGAACTAACTGTTCTACTTTTGTTTTTAATTATAATCCATAATGTTCTTAAGATACAAGCAAATACAATGAAATTTGCTATAATCAAAAGATAAGGTGCTATTGCATTAAAAAGTGCTTTGAAAATCGTTTCTTCTTGCATATAAAACTAATCTCCTTAAAGTATAAAAAGCAGCTAAGTTTTTTAACAATAAAATACTTATCCGCTTTCCCTTTAACTATTAAATCTTTTTAAGGAACATAATTTTTTCCTTATATTCATACACTGTGAATTTTAGGTGTTTTGTATCACTTTTGTTAAGTGAATAGGTTATTACGCCATTCATCATATTAACAGGGATATTCATATTACTATTAGCAGAAATTATATTTCCCATACTAATATTATCATATGGTACAAAATATCCTTTTCTACATTCAGTGATCCTATAAGATGAATTATTTATTACGCCGTTACAATATGATTTCGAATAGTGTTTTAGTAAGTATTCTTTTAATATTTTTTGTGATATTGTCTTTATTTTATTTTCCATCTTAAAACCTCGCTTAGAATAACTATTATTAAATATTGTTTGACTGAATGAAATGTTTTTGTTATGATAAACTATATATATAATAAAGGAGTTTAATAATGAAGCTTTTTGCCAATTATAGTGAAGATTGTAAAAAATATAAGCTAATAAGTGTATTTGATATTATAGATAACTATAAACAATTTTGTCAAAGAAATCCTAATACCAAACTTGAAATAGAGGATTATTACAAAAACAATTATAAAGATAAATTATATAGTACACACAAACATGACAAATTAAAAATGTCATTTGTACATAAAAGAACTCCTACGGAAAGTTGCTTTTTTAAATATGATAAAACAAATGTTAATCAATATGTATCAAGAGAAGAAACTATATCTCACAGTATATACAAAGACATCATAAGTGAGTTAGAAGTGCTAAACTTGTTTATTGATGGACAAATTGTTAAAATATATCCGGCTTTCTCAGAAATAGAATATAGATTTAAAGCTAATGGTGAAGTTTACATTGCAGATGTTTATATAATGTTTAATAAATCAGAACCTGCTGAATACTTATATAAATGGAAAGGCAGACTATGCTTTGAAATTAACCACACACACGCTGTTGATACAATAAAGAAAGAAAATTGTTATTATGAAGGTATCCCAATTTTTGAACATACCATAAGTAAAAAATTATCATTTGAAAATGTTACATCAAGTAAAGAATTAATAGATAGGAAAAACTTTGTAACAAATATGTTGTCTGAAAAAATATATGGAAAAATTCTGTCAAATCCATCGTCGAATGAATACATTAATTATATCAAGTGTATAAATGAAAATTACACACTTAAATCAGAATTAAATAATTTGATAAATAAAAACAACGAATTATTATCAATCCAAAGTGAAAACAAAAAGGAGAAACAAAAATTAGAAGAAATTATTAAAATGATAAAATCAGAAAATAATATTTTGTTAAGTTTCAAAAAAACGGTATTATCAAATAAAGTTATTAAAATGCTTTTAAAAATGAAAAATATTAGTTATTAATTTAATAGTAATCATCATACATATACATAATTTCATTACCACAAATAAAAAGTATAAAATCCAAGTTAAGTAACTCATCATAACTTGGAGAAAACTCAATCGAACCATTTATCATAGTCATAGGAACTTTGGAACAGTCAGACGAGAAATAAGCTCCTTCGGTATAATCATAAATTTTATAGGTAGCTTTTTCTATTGTTCCTTTACGACAACCATTTGGATAATTTTCTTGCAAATAATCATTTAATATTTCACAAATTGTCTTATGGTATTCGTACTTCATATGAGATAACTCCTTTTCAGATGTGTAAAAAAGCAGCTAAGTTTTCACTTAACTGCTCCGATTGGTATATTGACTTTTATTTTTTAATAATATATAATAGTTACAGAGGAAACCGTTTAAAGCGGTTAGCCACCGTAATCAGGCTATATTTCTAATAACCGTCCAATGGCAGTTGGGCGGTTATCTTTTTATGTATTTAATGATCTCAAGAAGTTCTACTAACAAAATAATCAGTAATACTAACTCGGTCATACATATCACCCCCTTATTCGGGAGTGCTAACCGCCTTTAACTCCTCTGCAACTACTCCATAAAGCCAAAAGGCTGAATGGCTGCGTTACATATGTGGTTTAAAATTGTTTGTTTGCGTTTGTTGTATACTTAGTGCCAAATTAAGCTGCTCGTTTTCCAACTTGAGTTTTTCGTTCTCGGCTTTAAAAATTTGGTTTTCATAATTTACTTTTTGCAAACTATCTCCGAGAACTTTGATTTTATTTATGCTTTCAATGACTGTTTTGTCATTATCATTTAAATAGTTATACTGTAAATCTTTTAATTTCCTGTCAGTTCTAATTTCATCTTTTATGCGGATAACATCTTTACTGACTGTAAATATGTTATTATTTACAGTAGAAATATTTTGCTTGATTTCGCTGTGTTCTCGTGACAATGATTCTTTTGCAATATTAGTGTTTTCAAGATTTGCATTATGATTTGTAGTTTCGTATCCTAATCTTGAGTTTAGTAAATCATCAATACTCTTTTTTGTTTCTTCCGGAATATGCTTTAAAAATTTTAAATATACAATAACAGTCAATATAGCCGATGTAGCAATACTACAACCGATATTTATAAATATTTCGGTCATTAACCCCATATCATAATTTCCTCCCACTATACTATTATACATTTGTATAATACATACTGCTTGAAAACATAACAGCGATAGATGTATTTGTATTTCAATAATATGTGCTAACAGTGTTATCTGATAAAAAGCTTTATTTTTCTGCCTTTTTACTGTTATTACAGTGTTGAACACTTCTATTGATAATGAAACTATCGTACCTGCTGCAAATATTACAAAAGCAGCGAATATAATTACTGAAATATAATAATAGTTCATATCTTTCACCTCTATTCTACAATTCACATTTTTGTTTGTCAATAATTTGTTTGTTAATTGTTTTTATACAATCCGCAGTAATAGTATGTGTATTGGAAGAAATACAAGAATTGTAATAAAAAAGCAGTCAAGTTTTAATACTTAACTGCTTAAATGTGATATAAAATTATTTTGTTAAACGCAATCCTGAAATTTTAATATATCCAATTTCATCTGTTATATATCTGTCATCGGCAAATACGGTAAAACAAATTTCTTTTATTTCTTTCCATGAATCCCGGGAAGACATTTTTGCTAATGGTACAATGTGATGCTTGTTTTCAAGCGGAAAGTCGATAAATTGACTTTGCTGTACATTCTTTATTTGAAATTGCACTAATTTAATACTTTGAGAAGTATCAAGTGAAAATTCTAAATTATAATTTTCATCGTAGTAATTTTCTAAATTTATAAAAGGGGTAAAAGAAAGTAAAATCATTGCAAATTGGCATCTGGGCAATTGCTTTACTTTTTCGGGCATTGTAATCTTTGCTTTAATAACAGGGCCGTTACTTTCGTTTTCTATATTACAAATATCTCTTGTTACATCATACGATTTTACAATTTGTATTGGACAATATTCATTAAATCTATCGGTAAGATAATATGTACTGTTATTTGTTTCTTTGGGCTTTTGTGAGTTATTATAATTATTAATAACATCACCTTCAATATTACCGAATACATTACCGTTTACAACACCTATATTTTGAGAAACAGTTGGCTTTATGTATTTAGCAAATTCTAATGCTTTTTGGATTTCTTCGTCAATATTAATATATTCTTTAAGTAATCCTTCGGATTTCAAATATACATCAGGTGTATTATTTATATATTTACATATTTTATCAAGTGATTTATCGTCCAGTATCCAATTTGATAATTTGTTTTTGAGAAAGTCTTTTGTAACAGAAGTTCCCTTCTTTATTAAATCCCAAACTGCACTGCTTACAATTCCGGAAGTTAGTTCATTCATAGTATCCCTCTTTTTATTAATGTGTTGTCATATTGACTTTTAAATTTTTATAATATATAATGTAGTTACAGAGGAAACCGTTTAAAGCGGTTAGCCGAAATTGTTTAATTAATTATAAAAATAATCGTTCAACAAGTTTTAGCGGGCTGTTGGGCGATTATTTTTTATGTATTTAATGATCTCAAGAAGTTCTACTAACAAAATAATCAGTAATACTAACTCGGTCATACATATCACCCCCCTTATTCGGGAGTGCTAACCGCCTTATATCCTCTGCAACTACTCCATAAAGCCTTTAGGCTGAATGGCAGGTATTACATATGTTGTGTAAAATTATTGTTAAAATGTTGTGCTTGATTTAATTCTGACTGCAATTCAAGTATTTGTTTCTGTTGCTCAACAGATAGTGTTTGCAATCGTTCAACTTCTTTCATTAAGTTGTTGATAGATTCCACATAATTTTTTATGCTGCGTTGCTCATCAGGTAGATTTTCATATTTATATTTACTCCTTTCAATTTCTTTAATAAGCATTTTATCGACATTATTTAATAAACTGTAAATTTGGTTATCATTATTTTCTAATGATTTTTGTGCCTTTTCTATGTTTTGTTGTGTATCTTTATTTTCGCTACGAACTAAGTCCTTAACTTTTTCGTTGTCAGTACTTAAATCTTTTTGGCCTTCTTTTATTGATTTATGTTCATTAGATAACTCCTTGTTGCTTTTTACTGATTTAACTATATCAATGATAACTCCGGTTAAAAGTACAAGGCAACTGCAAAAAACAACCCAATCCATCATATTGCTCCAATTTATCGATTCATCTATATTAAAGTGCATATATTTCACCTCTATTCTACAATTAACATTTTTGTTTGTCAATAATTTGTTTGTTGATAGTTTTTATATAATCCGCAGTAATAAAAGAATATAAGAATTGCAATAAAAACAGTTTAGTACAAACACTGCAGTTCCGCACTAACTGCAGTGTTTCTTCATTTTAATAAAAGGAGAAGGGGTATGTAAGGTGCGGTTTATTCTTTAATTTCACTTAAACTGAATTGACTTGAATTTTGGACAATTATAAAATGAATTGCTCCACTTGAGGTTTTTATTATAAGCATAAACAGTTGTAAGTTTGCTGCAATTATTGAAAGCTTTATCGTTAAGCTTTCCGATATTTTGAGGCAAAGTTACTGTTGCGATTTTTGAATTGTTTGAAAATGTATTAGAACCGATTTCGGTAACTACATAGTTGTAGCCGGGGAGAAATCCCGGTACTGTTACATTTGTATCATTGCCAAAATATGATTGAGAAATCAACTTTGAATTACTGCTCATTTGAAATATAAAATCACCATACACAATGATTGATTTTGAAAGATACTGTTGCAATAAAGATATATCGTTAATGTCTAATTTTCCGTTGCGGTCAAAATCAGCATATGCCGAGTAAAATTTCATATCTTTATATCCTGCGAGATATTGCTGAATTAATGATACATCTACAATATTAATTATGCCGTCAAGGTTTACATCACCAATTTTCGGTGCTGCGTTTACCGGTGATGATAATAATGCTGTTGATAAGCTAAGTACTGCTAATGAAGCACAAATTATTCTTTTGATTTTCATATTTACCTCCTTGTGGGGTGTAGGGCTGTTCCAAATGTTTTGAAACAGCCCTGTATTTCTATCATCGGGGAACGATGAGGAGAAAGCTGTTTAAGTGTTTGATATAACTTCAATGAGTCTTTCTTTTTGGAAAAATTTTCTTAAATATCTGCGGATAGACTCATCAAGTTCATTGTAAGCAACTGTATATTTATTATTGTTAAGATAAAATTCAAGCTGCTTTTTAAGAAACTTTAATTTGTATTCGCAATTTTGATATTCCTGAAATGGAACATAATTTTGCGTATTACCGCTTGCAGAAAAATTCTTAAATCGTTGACTAAACATATTAACTGATTCGGCAGTGGTAGGAAATGCAGTTGCATAATATTTCAATACCGAGCTTGTACAGTTTAAAACTGTAGCTGATAAGGTCATAATCAGTTCGTTCGGTAACTGCTCTTTTTCCTTTAAGTGTCCCACCGTGGGACACTTGTGGTTGCTTGGTTCAGGATTAATTACCTTTTCAGATGAATTATTAACTTTTTCTTTCTCTGCTTTAAGAGATTCAATGTCAATATTTTCTTTTTCAATATCAGCTTCTTCTTCAAATAATACCGGTACATCAACTTGTGGAAAAAAGATTTCTTGCAGATTGTCAGGTTCAAGTCTTATTCTTCTTGCAATGTCTTTATCAATCTTTTGGCAAACCGAGGCATTATTAAGAATAAAATTAAGCAATGAGATCTGTTGTTCCTCTGAAAGGAATGAAAGTTCATATCCTGCACCGACTGTAATTGCTCCGCTGTCAACTTTGTTAAGTAAAGGTTTAATGAGATATGTAAGTCTGATGTGTCGATGAACAGCTTTTCTGTTTGTGTTGTTTTGCTCTGCTATAGCTGATACGGTAGATTTACTGCCAAGCTTTTTTAATAGTTCGGATTGTTCCGCATAACTGAAAGCAAGTTCAGAAGGGAGATAGTCGGTGTTACGGTCATTATTAGTGGCCAATAAGATTAGTCTTTGCTTGTCCGGGTCGGTTTCGTTTTTTATTATTGCTTTAACAGATTTTTGCCCATTCAGTATGCATGCTCTTTTTCTGTGCCTGCCTGCAAGTAAAACATATCTGCCTTCTTTTTTTGACTTCACAACAGTAACAGGGTCAATTTGCCCAATGTGTTTCATACTTTCAGCTATGTTTTCAATTTTGTCTTGATGTATGCTTTGTGGCTGATCGTCTATTTCATCAATCAGAGATATGTCAATTTCTACAACTTGATTTTCGGTACTGCCGCCGAGCAATTCAGAGTATGCCTGCTCCGGGGTTTTTAATATTTGCTTTTTGGGTTTAAAAAAATCAGGCATTTTCACATTCCTCCATAATTCTATGTGCAGCCTCTATGTATTGAGCACCTACAACTGACTTACAATCCGAAACGCTGCTGCGGTGAAAACCGACTGAGTTTTTTGTTTCTGTCCTATATGATATATATGTATTAAAAACAAGATCGTTATAACTTTCTTTAAGTGCGTTGTAAATTGTAGCGGAATGTCTTGTATTAGTCTGATACATAGTAACAAGCATTCCGAGAAGATATTTACGAATATCGGTGCCTTTCTTAATTCGCATAAAACTGTCAAGCATTTGTTCTACGCCCTCATAACTGAGTAAATCGGCCTGAACAGGAATAAGCAGCTTATCACAAGCGTTGAGAACATTTGTAACAAGCAAATCAAGAGCAGTTTGACAATCAAATATAATGTAATCGTAATTTTCGTTAAAGTAATCATTTTCAAAAATTCTTGAAATTACAGTTGAACTGTTATCATCTGCAGCAATAATTCCAAGCATACCGGCAAGCAAGTTAATTGACGGTATAAAGTCAAAGTTTTCTTTTTCACAATAACGAATACAATTTTTAAAATTTACATTTTGTTTTGTAACTGTGCTGAAAATAATATCGGATGTTGTAGGCTTGCCATCGGCTTCCCAATTAAGCCAGTTTGATAAATGGTGCTGTGGGTCGCAATCAACAAGTAATACTCTGCGATCATTAACAGCAAGTGCTGCTCCGAGATTTAATACAGTTGTAGTTTTTCCTACTCCACCTTTTTGATTTGATACTGCAATTTTTATTGCTTTGTTATTTTCTTTCATTTTTCGTTCCCCCGATTAAATGATAAATTTTTTACTAAGTGTCCCACCGTGGGACACTTGTTTGTTTGAGTAATATAAAAAGACTGCTCGAAAAAGCAGTCATAATTACATCATCATAGCCATTCCCATATCGGGCATTGCTATTTGATTTGGTAAAATGGGTTGTGTCACCTGTGCAGCCTGAACATTTTTAATTGATGGTGTAAGTTCAGGTTTTAGACTATTGTTGATATTATCCGCAACTGATTTATATGCTCTGTGAGAGTGATCAAGTGATTTTGTAATGTCAGCCGAAGAGATACTTTTGTCTGCACACATTGCTTTGTATTGATCGGCAAGATGTCTTTGCCTGCTCTCAGGTATTTGCAAGCCAAAGTATGACTGCAACATTACCGATGTTGCGTCAGCTTCAAATTCCATTTGAGCTTCACTTTTAATTTGAGTTTTATCAAGCTCTTTATGTAAAATAGCGTGTGCGGTTTCGTGTGTAAGTACTGATAATTTTGTTGAATCGTCAAACATACCGCTAAGCGAAATTGAATTGCTTGCAGGATCAAAGAAGCCTCGCAGTGATACTGAATTAAATTGATTTTCGTGTACTTTACAATTCAACTCTTTTTCGCAATATGTTTTCATAAGTTCGTATAGCTGTTTATGCTGTTCTGATGTGTAACCAAGATCGAAATATTTAGGATAATCTTCTTTAGGACAATTTGTTTGTGCTATGTCAAAAACAGTACCGACTTTAAAATGTATTCGTTGCTCTGCCTCAATTCTATGTAGCTTGTAAGCCTCTTTCTGTTCTTTTGTAGCTTTACTGAGAGGAACAGGGCTGCCGTCAATATTAAGGTATGTCTTTATAGTTGGCACAAGTATTTTCATTCCGTGTTCGCCACGCTTAACCGAATAACCCATATCCTGATATGCTTTATAGCTGTTACAAAATGCTGCACCTGGGTTTTGTTGATATATGAGCAGAGAATTTCTTGAACTGTAGTTATAAAAACGAGTAGAGAATTGCAGATACTCAATTAAACTTTGAGGGTTATCATTAAAGTTTTTAGCCAGGTCAATGACCTTTTGTTTCATTTCTTCTTTTGTCTGTTCTGATTTTGACGGATCGTAAGCCATTTTTTACACCTCTCAATCTGCATATTGATTCTTAATTTCTTTTTGTACATTGTACGGCAATTCTGAAATACTTGTTAAATCTTTTGGAGAAATAGTTTCTCCGATTTCAATAAGATTTTCAGGGATTTCGCAGAAAAATAATTCGCCGTCCTCACGCTTGACAATAAGTTTATCTTCATAATATCCGACAACCTCGTTGTCTGTGTACGGTTCTTCAAAACTTAATATACTCATAGCTGCCTCCTGTTTTTTATATAAAAAAGACCTCATAAACAAAGTTGTTGAATATTGACCATATTATTACAATATGTTACAATATTGTTACCTGATTGCTTACGAGGTGTATTTTATGACTTTATGTGCTGCTTATCAGCAGTTCTTGAAAGAAAAAATTTCTGAAGGTGTAACTGAACAAACTTTAAAATATTATAAATATAATTTACCGAAGTTCATTGAATGGTGTGTAGATAACAAAATAGAAAATGTCGAAGATGTTTATACTCATTTATTTGAAGATTACAAACTCTATTTAATTGAAAATAAAAACGGTACTAAAAAAATATCACTGCAAACTTATACAAGAGCAGTGAAAACATTTTTATTATGGTTAAATGAAAATGAGTTCATTCAAAATGTGGGTAAGTTGAAACTTATTAAAGCTGAAATTGCCAATATAGTTCCTTTGTCAGATGTAGAAGTAAAAATACTTCTCAATAATTTTGATAACTCATACTTTGGTATTCGCAATAAATTAATGGTAATGTTTATGCTTGATTCAGGTCTGAGAAGAGGAGAAGTAGTAAGTCTTGAATCAAAAAACATATTTATGCATAACAACACTATGTTAGTGCAAGGTAAAGGAGAAAAAGAGCGATTAGTACCTTTTGGTGAAGAAACTAAGCGATATATTAATCGTTATTCACACATGAGAAACGAATATGAAAAACGCTTTTTCCAAAAAGAAGATGGTACACCGATTACCGATAATACAATTAAGATGTATTTTCAAGATTTAAAAGAAAGTACAGGAATTATCAGATTGCACCCTCACTTACTTCGCCACACTTTTGCAACTAACTATATCCTTTATGGCGGTGATGTTGAAGAACTGCGAATACTGCTCGGACACACAAGTTTACAAATGACAATGAAATATGTGCATTTAGCTACACAACAAAGAATACTAAATCAGCGTTATCATAGTCATATTGATAAATTATTTTGTCAATATGATAATAAATTGGCTCGATATAGTGGTAGCTTTTAATCAAGGTGTCCGGAGTTCGAATCTCCGATGGGTCACCATAAAGCCGCACATTTTACTTTTGTGCGGCTTTTGATTTAAAAACCACGAGTTGGGTTTAAATGGTGGGCTGTCGCCAAGCGGTAAGGCAACGGACTTTGACTCCGTCACCCGTGGGTTCGAATCCCGCCAGCCCAGCCATAAGCACCGATTTTTGAAGTCGGTGCTTTTCTTTTTGGAGTGTTAAAAAATCAAGGTGTCTAAGTCAAGGTGTCTAAATGACTATCAAACTTATTATTCACTAATTGCATTTGTGCAGCCAAACGAATATATATTTGAGTGATTGAGATAGAACTATGACCGAGTAGAACCCTGAGGACTTCAAGATTACCGCCCTAGATGAGCTTGTAAAATAAAGTGTGTAAGTTAAAAAACAACTTGCACACTTTTTGCATTTTTGAAAAAGTGTGCTACAATGAAAGAAAGGACAGAAAAGGAATGAACGAAATGGCAAAGAAAAAGGAAAGCACACCGGGCGAGAACCTCGCAAAGCAGATCATCGAACAGTATCATCCGAAAAACGTTGCAGATATGCAGGACGCTTTGCCCCACTTATCCTTGAACAAAATCAGGTTGTTCATAGCTTCTTTCTCGCTGATTGTCTGATACACTTTCTTGAGGTCAGCCATCAGCTCCTTGATGTGTTTGTAGCTGACAAACCTTGTGCTTGAGCGTATCTGATGAATGATGCAACGCTGGATTTGTGCGTTCGGAAAAGCCGCTTAAATAGCTTGTCTGAAACCTGTCAGACCGTCAACGCAGAACAGAAATACATCTTTAATTCCACGAGTCTTGAGTTCGTTCAACACATTCAACCAGAATTTACTGCTCTCATTTTCGCCAATCCATATGCCGAGAATATCTTTCTGCCCGTCAAGATTGATGCCCAAAACTACATATGCAGCCTTCGTGATATACTGATGATTTCCCTTGACTTTGTAATGGATTGTATCCATAAAAACAAACGGATATACTGCTTCAAGAGGTCGATTTTGCCAGGCTGTAAGGTCAGGCATAATCTTCTCGCTTATCTTGCTGACAAGCTCGGGAGAGATTTCTACATCATACAGATTAATATCACGCTGGCTCATTCCGCAGGCGTAGAGTGAGAGAATTTTCTCTTCCATACCGTCTGCATTGCGGTTGTATTTGCTGATTATTTTGGGTTCGTATTCGCCGTTTCTATCCCTCGAAACTTTGATTTCAAGCTCGCCCATCTGCGTTTTTACCGTCTTTTTCGAGTAGCCGTTTCTGTAATTTTTCGACTTTTTGCCACCTTCATCATTCGACGTTCTTTCGCTTTTCTCATAGCCGAGTTCATCGGCAAGCTCACATTCCATAACCTCCTGAAGAATGTCCTTGAACATATCTTTCATCGCTGTCATCACTTCATCTGTTGATGTGAAATTCTGGTTTCTTACAAATTCTCTCATCATTTCTGCCGGTGCTTTTGCCATTAAAAAAACTTCCTTTCAAGCTTTAATTTTTCTATTTTCATTATTGCTTGAAAGGAAGTCTATTATCACTTTTACACAAACTTTTCGGCGGTATCCAAACGAATCGGCTACGGTTACCGTGATGATGACTTCTTCTTTACCTTGATTTGCTATCTTTCTATTCCTTCTGTCCGTTCACCATCCCACAAAAAATTGTGATGAACCTTATTTTATTTAATTTTCAAAACAACTGCGAGAGTGAATTTCATATTTTCGGGGTCAAAATTATGACTTACATTACCGTTGTATTGTTTTGCTATTCGTTCTATACTTTTTATTCCGTAACCGTGAATAAATTTATTGCTTTTGGTTGTCTGTAATTTGCCGTCCTTAAGATTAGGAGCACTTGCGCAGTAATTCCATATGTTGATTACAATATAGTTTGTGTTCGTTTGCTTAACTGTAAGCTCAATTTTCTTGTTATCGGCATTTTGCGTTGCCTCGAGAGCGTTTTCAAGAATATTATCAAGTAATGATGTTATATCGTTATTTGAAATGCAAGAAAAATCTATATCACGAATATCGCAGTAGAAGTCAATCTCTTTATCTTTGCAAGCACTGACATATCTGTTTATGATTGCATTTATAAGTTTGTTATCGCTGTATTTCTTTAAGTATTTAATCTGATAATCTTCATACAGACTGTCAATGTATTTGTTTATGCTTTCAAAGTCTTTTTCGTTTGAAAGTTCTTTTATTGAAAGTAAGTGGCGTTTTATATCGTGAATTAAAATATTAGAATTTTCGTATTGATTTTGCAAAATAGAGTAATATTCGGTATCAATTTCTGATTTTTGCTTTTGCAGCTTTAGCGCCGTGTTTTCGTATTGAGTTTTCAATACGTCTTCGTGTACAAGAAAAACAACTATATTTGAATACATTAAAAGCAGAGCGCCTACCGCAAACAAAACATATGTAAATTCGTCAAGTTTATAGTTAAGCGAAATGTATGACATACCGCATATTATAAGTATTGACGCCATCGGCAGAAAGAAAAGCATATCTGTTTTATTTAGCTTCAAATTTTCTTTATTTTCTTTGACGGAAATTTTAGATACAAAGTATGCAATAAAGAAGAAAAATAACTGCGAGCTGCCGCTTAATAAGAAAAATATCATACCGTTCTCAGTGATTCCTTTAATATCAATATTAAAAGTTACCATTACAAGAAACAGCAGAGTCATTTTTGTTATGAGAGTTATAGATGTGAGAAGAATTGAAGTAAATATTGCTTGAAAAACATTTGTGTTAAAGCAAAAAATACACAGCAACAGATTGCAAGCTAAAAATGCTACAATATTTGAATATTCCACACCTATCGTATTTATTATAAATTGCAGTGCAGCAGACAATGAAAAACATAAAAATAAACCCATATTGCTCATTTTCTGAGCAAATTTGCTGGAAATAAATATGTAAGAAATGATTGCCCCAAATACCGTTACCGTCGCATAGCTGAAAATTATCATACAATACCTCCCGCAAAATCAAAAAAGGCTTTTTTAAATTCTGCGTATTTTCTTTGCGAAATGCAATGCTCCATAAGATTCTCATTGGCCCCCTGAAATGTAATTGAACTTTTATCAAAGTTAATTACATTCTGTAAGTTTACGATATAGCTTTTATGCGATTGGACAAAGCAGTTAGGCTGATTGATTATTTCGTACCATTCGGCAGGTTTCTTATTGGTTTCGTATGATTTGTATTTAGTAACGATAAGTGAACCGTGTTTTCTGTTTTCAATATAGAGAATATCCCTTGTTTTTACGGTGAAAATTTCGTCATATTTTTCTATTATAATACTTTTACTGATTTTCTTGTAATAGTCAACGGCTTCAAGAAAATTTCTGTTAAACCTTTCAGTGTCAATCGGCTTTGAAAGATATCTGAAAACCTGAATTTTCATTGCACTGTCAAGGTAAGCCGGATATGAGGTAAGAATCATAATAATAATGTCAGGGTTTAATTGTTTTAATCTTTCCGATACCTCAAGTCCGTTTACGGCAGGCATTTGAACATCGACTATAGCGATGTCGTAAGAATGTTTTTCTTTAAAAATAAAATCACCGCAGGTACGCATATCTATATTAAATTCTATTTTATAGTTTTTTTGAAGATTACGTATAAGTGACCGTACTTTTTCGAGTATTGATTTATCATCATCACAAAGCAGAATATTAAGCACCGAAATTCCCCCTTTAGAAGATATTATACAACATAATTTTTAATTTGTCATATAAAAAACATCACTTTTGACTTTTTTTAATGCGTTTTTGCCCAAACTGTAACAAATGAAAATCCTTGTGCTATAATAAAAACAGTAAATAGAGGAAAAACAAGTACATTTAGAAGTTTTGTATTTAGCGGTTTTGATTATGGCACTTCACAGCTACTTCATACATCTGCGATATGATGTGTGAAGTAAAGCGGTGCTGTGCAACGGTACGGAGGTTTGTATAAAATAAAAAGGGAGAAATACTCTTGAATACAGTTGCATTACAGGATTTTTAATCATATGCAAAAGTTAATGACAATGTTATTAACAAATTCAAGAATAAAATTCCTGAAACTTTGCTTAAAATTTGGCAAAATTACGGATTAGGCACTTTTATGAACGGATATATTAAAGTGATTAATCCCGATGATTATCAAAGTATAATTGATAATTCATACTTTCCGTATAAAGACGCAGTTCCAATTTTTGTAACTGCATTTGGTGACATAATTACCTTGGAAAGCGGCGAGTATATAAGTATAATGTATTTTCGCTACGGAAAATGTGAACTGATGCTCAAAGATTTTGATTTCTTTTTAAAAAGACTTGCAGACAAGAGCTTTTTAAACGAATTTTTTTCCTTGAATCAGTATTATAAAGCTGTTAATGAACATGGAAATTTGTTGTATATAGAGTGTTTTGGTTATATGCCTTTATTAGCGCTCGGTGGGGACGAAGACACCGATAATCTGAAAAAATTTCAGATACCGGAGCACATAGCGTTGATAAATTCATATTTCCTCATACTGATGTAAATCCGTTCTGCCTGACATCTTGAGATTTATAAAAACTGAGTAATCGGCAATATTGATGTTTAAAGAGAGAGGGAGCAAGATGTTAGGCAACGAGATTTAATTTTAAATTTGATAGTATCTTATATGTTTTAGTGGTATCTGCAGTTAATGAGGGTACTGCTTTTTTTATTTATATTGTTATAAAATTTATAGGCTCTATGTCAATAGTTGGGGTAAATTATGGTTTAGCATAGTGTCGGTTGGGGATTGAAATTTAGCTAACGCTAAATTATCCTCCCAAAAACAAAAAAGTTTACTCAATTTTTTCAAAAATTGCGGGTATGGGCAGCGCCCATAAAAATCTTCCGATATAACAATTTATTAGGCGCAAACAGCCACGCTGTTTGCGTGCTTGCACCAAGTTTGAAAAAACAGGCGGTAGCCTTTTAGAAAAGATTTTCTTATTTATTATTTAATGAATGGCTTTTTTGTTGCTATCGCATTTAAGGACATTAGCCGTTGTGTTCAAGCCGCCAAACAGCGAGCTGTTTGGCTATCGTTAGATTGCGTAAGCGGAAAGTATTTGTGGGCTTTGCCCACACCCACGACCTTTGAAAAGGTCGACCAAACTTTTATAATTACCTGTCGAAACAATTTGCTAAACCATAATTTACACAAACGATTAGTATTGAATTTTGATAAATAATCTAATTTATTATGAAAAAAACCGCTTGAGCTATAAAACTCAAGCGGTTAAATTTTTATGTTTAATTATTAAGCACGAAGTTCATCTTCGTTATCGCCTGCATAATAAACTTTTTTGATGTCAGCACCCAATGCTCTGAATTTTTCAATTACATCTTCATAGCCACGCTCAATGTACTGGATACTTGAAATTTCAGTAACACCGTTAATTTCAAGTGCAGCAATAATCATTGCTGCACCGGCTCTTAGATCGGTAGCTTTTACAGGAGCTGCTGTAAGCGGAGATCCACCCTCAATAATTGCAAGTCTGCCCTCAACAGAAATGTGTGCACCCATTCTAACAAGCTCACTTACATACTGATAACGGTTATCCCATACATTTTCATTTATAATGCTTGTACCCGGTACACTTACAAGAAGTGCGGCAAATTGCGGCTGACAGTCAGTAGGAAAACCGGGATGCGGCATAGTCTTAATATTACAACGCTTTAAAGGATTCTTTGTAGCGTCAATTTTGATAGCTTCATCGTATTCGGTAATTACAACACCCATTTCACGGAGTTTAGCTGTAATTGATTCAAGGTGCTTTGGAGTAATGTTATTTACTGTAATGCAACCTCTTGTAGCAGCTGCCGCACACATATATGTGCCTGCCTCAATCTGATCCGGAATAATCGAATATGTTATGCCGTGGAGATATTTTACGCCACGGATTTTAATAACATCTGTACCTGCGCCTCTTACATCTGCGCCCATTGAATTAAGAAAGTTAGCGAGGTCAACAATATGCGGTTCTCTTGCGGCATTTTCAATGATAGTCATACCCTCGGCTTTAGATGCCGCAAGCATAATATTCATTGTAGCGCCTACAGATACTACATCAAGGTAAATATGCTCACCGTGAAGATTATCAGCATCTGCCTCAATAATTGCGCCGTCAACAAGCTGTGTTACTGCGCCCATAGCTTCAAAGCCTTTTAAATGCTGATCAATCGGACGAACACCAAAGTTACAACCACCCGGTAAAGCAACCTGAGCTTTACCGCATCTGCCAAGAAGAGCACCGAGAAGGTAATAAGATGCTCTCATACCTCTTACAAGTTCTGTTGTTGCAGAGTGAGTTGAAATATGTGTCGGGTCTATATAAAGTGATGATTTATTAATTCTTCTTACCTGTGCACCCATCTGCTGAAGAATTCTGCTGATAAGGGAAACATCGCTGATGTTAGGTATATTTTCAATCTGACAAGGCTCGTCACAAAGGATTACTGCCGGGATAATTGCTACTGCGGCGTTTTTTGCACCGCTGATATTTACTTCACCAAAAAGCGGCTTACCGCCGTTTACTACAAACTTTTCCAAACCGTTACACTCCAATTCCATATACTGTACATTCACAATAACGAATATGTGAGTTTACATAATCTAAATCTAAATAAAAGTGCGTGCCAAAAAACAGCAACATTGATTGCTGTAAAGATGAGTATCTGCCAGATTACTCAACTGATAATAGTATATCCACAAATATATTACATTTTCTTAAAACACACATTTTGCAGCATTACAACAAGGTAACACTAACATTCCTATACAGAAAATGATACTACAAAATTGTAGTAAAGTCAACGCATATTTGGAATTGTAACATATTTTTATCTAAAATGTACTCAAATTAAATAAATGAAATCAAGTTTATTCTTATTATGACTAAGCAAGATTACATACTTGTAATTATTCTTATAAAAAATAATACTGCTGTCATAATTGCAATACAGAATTAAAATCTTGCAATATTTTTCAGGATATAATTGCATATATAATGTAGGAAATTCTGAAAAATATTTAAATATTTACCAAATAATTTTTTTAATTATATTGACAATTACTTTTTTATGTGCTATACTCAAGTTAACATATGAACATATAAACATATGAACAAATTAATAAACGGAGATAGGAATATGGCAGAACTAAATGAAAAGAAAGAAAAAGAAATTCCTGATTTGGAAGTGCTGTTTGATTTAGCGGATCTTTTTAAAGTATTCGGCGATTCGACAAGAATCAGAATAATGTTTGCAATTTCCGATAATGAGATGTCGGTGCTTAGTATTGCAGAGGCTTTAAATATGGAGCAAAGCACTATTTCTCATCAGTTGAGAGTATTAAGACAAAACAAACTTGTTAGGGTCAGAAGAGAGGGGAAGCAAATTTATTATACTCTTGATGACGACCATGTTAAAAAAATTATTGAAATGGGACTTGATCACGTTCTCGAGTAAGGAGGGTGTTTTTTATGAAATATAATTTTACACTTGAAAATCTTAACTGTGCGCATTGTGCGGGAAAGATAGAGAATAAATTAGCCGAAACAGACGGTTATGAGAATGTAAATTTCAACTTTGCAAATAAAAAACTCGTACTTGAGTGTTCAGATGATGTAACGGCACAGGATATACAGGCGGTTTGTGACAGCATCGAAGACGGTGTAGAAGTTATTGATAATACTAAGAGAAAGAATTTAAAGCAGTATACTTTCACACTTGAAAATCTCAACTGTGCGCACTGTGCAGGAAAGATAGAGAAGAAATTAGCCGAAACAGATGGCTATGAGAATGTTAATTTCAATTTTGCAAATAAAAAACTTGTGTTTGAGTCGGCAGAGGATGTAACGGCACAGGACATACAGGCAGTTTGTGACAGCATTGAAGACGGTGTAGAAGTTATTGATAACAATGTAAAAGAAAACACCGTAACTGCCGAAAAGGTAAATTCAGCCAAGAAAGATAAAAAGGTTGAAATAAAGAATGAACTTATTTCTATTATTACAGCGGCTGTGCTTGGTGTAGCGGCTTTTGGTCTTGAACTTACTGTATTTCCTGATGCTGAATTCGGTACTGTAGGTTGGTTTGTTCTACTCGGACTAAGCCTTGTTGCCACTGTTTTGTCAGGTTGGAGAACATTTATTAAAGGCGTAAAATCGGTGTTTAAATTACAGATAGATGAAACTACATTGCTTACAATTGCTGTTATTGCGGCATTTGCGTTAGGCGAGTTTGTAGAGGCGGCTATGGTTACTATTCTCTTTGCAGTCGGCGAAATTGTAGAAGAGAAAGCAGTATCTGCATCGAGAAGTGATATTGCAAAACTTGCGCAGATTCGTCCCGATAATGCAACCGTACTTATAAACGGCAAGGAGGTTGTAAAAGCCGCCGAGGATGTTAAAATAGGCAGTACAATTGTAGTTAAACCACACGAAAGAGTACCGCTTGACGGTGTTATTACTAAAGGAAATACTACTCTTGATACTTCGGCGCTTACAGGTGAGAGTGTTCCTGTCGATGCAGAGGCAGGCAGTGAAGTTATGAGCGGTATGATTAACGGCAATTCTCTTATAGAAATAAAAACTACTAAGGAATTTGGCGACAGTACAGCGGCAAGAATTATTAAACTTGTTGAAGATGCAGCCGCTACAAAGGGACAGAGTGAAAAGCTTATCAGCCGTTTTGCAGCTGTTTACACACCGATTATTATACTTATTTCTATTGTAGTTGCTATTGTTCCTCCGCTTGTGGGGCTTGGCAGTTTCAGCACATGGATTTATCGTGCTTTGGTTTGTCTTGTTGCATCTTGTCCTTGCGCAATCGTAATTTCGGTTCCGCTTTCTTATTATTCGGGTCTTGGCGCATCATCAAAAATCAGCGTTCTTATTAAGGGCGGCAAGTATATCGAAGCTCTTGCAAAGGCTGACGCTTTTGTATTTGACAAGACAGGTACACTTACAACAGGCGAGCTTTCTGTAAACAAAGTTTTTGCTTACGGCAATCATACTTCATCTGAAATTATTGCACTTGCAGCCGCTTGTGAAAGATATTCTTCACATCCGATTGCTATGGCAATAAAAAATAAGGCAGAAAAGGAAAACTTACCTGAACTTTCAGATTACAGCGAAAAGGCGGGACAGGGAGTTACAGCTGTATATAACGGCAAAGCTCTTGTATGCGGCGGCACAAAGGCTTTAAGCGATAAACAAAAGGTAAATGCAGAAAAAACCGCATCTGTATATGTAATCTACGACGGTGAATTAATCGGTGCAATCTCTGTTAGCGATACATTAAGACCGGAGGCAAAGAGTGTAATTGCAGAGTTAAGAAAACTCGGTGTTAAAGACAGTGTAATGCTTACGGGTGATAAAAAAGAAAATGCAATGGATATTGCAAATGAACTTAAACTTGATTCTTATTCGGCAGAGCTTATGCCGTCAGATAAACTTGAAAAACTTATAGATATAAAGAAAACTCATAAGTCTGTATGCTTTATCGGTGACGGTATCAATGATGCCCCTGTTCTTACTGCAAGCGATTGCGGTTTTGCAATGGGATTCGGCAGTGAGGCTGCTATTGAGGCGGCAGATGCTGTGCTTGCGGCAGGTAATTTAAAACAGTTACCGTTGTCTGTCAGAATAGCAAAGAAAGTTGTTGCTACTGTAAAGACAAACATTACATTTGCACTTGGTGTAAAGACAATTGTAATTATTTTTGCAATACTCGGTATCGCTCCGATGTGGTTGTCTGTAATAGCAGATACAGGCGTAAGCGTACTTTGCGTACTTTATGCTGCAGGACTTCTTCATACAGTTGATAAAAAGTAATTTATAAATAGATAGATTTCCTCTCATAAAAACTACCGCATTCCGATTGGAGTGCGGTAGTTAATTGTTGTTTTTTTATTAAATTAATTGGAGTGAATTATTATTTTGCTTAACTCGTGCACTAAACCATAAATTACCCCAACTATTGACATTGAACCTTTTAACTTTGTGATAAACTAAGTTAAGCATAATTAAAAGGCTGTTCCGCAAGATAGGGAACAGCCTTTATTTAATTATAAGATTTTATCTCGGTTATTCATTTTGTAACATAAGGTCATAAGACTGTCACTTAGGTGTACATTTTCAACAAGGGTGTCGCTGTACTTTCTTGCAATGTCATAGTGACTGAAATTCCAATAGTTCTTTATGCCGTAGCCATAAAGTTTGTCAAGTACATTTTCTACACATACTCTCGGAATACACAAAAACGCTGTATTGATTTTGTTGTTTTGACAGAACTCGTCAAGCAGACTGTCGTGCATTATTGTAAGATTATTCAGCTTTTTGCCAACTTTTTCTTCGTTGCAGTCAAAACAGGCAATAAGTTCAAAGCCGAGCTTTTCAAAGTTCATATGCTTAGCAACCGCTTTACCGAGGTTGCCCGCACCGATAAGTATAGCTTTATAATTATTGTTAAGACCAAGAATATTTTGTATTTCTTCCTTAAGCTGAGAAACACTGTAACCGTAGCCCTGTTGACCGAATCCACCAAAGCAGTTAAGATCCTGTCTTACCTGAGAAGCGGTTACATTCATAATTTCAGCCAGTTTTGTAGATGAAATTTTATCAATGTTTTGTTCGTTAAGCTCAGACAAGAAACGATAATATCTGGGCAGTCTTCTGATTACAGACATTGAAATGTTGTCATTTCTGGACATTGTACTTTAACCTTACTCCTTTAACCGAATTGTGTTTGCTTATGCAAGTGAAGCGGCAAGATGCTCGTTTATTGCAAGCAAGAAATCTCCTGAATTAACCTTTTTCTTGTTTTCAAGAGTTGAAATAGCATAAAGGTCGCCTGTCATAATGCCGTCTTCAATAGTGTCGATAGTAGCTTTCTCAAGCTTGTCCGCAAAGTTCATAAGTTCAGGAAGATTATCAAGCTCGCCGCGCTTTCTGAGAGCGCCTGTCCAAGCAAAGAGAGTTGCAACAGAGTTTGTGGAAGTTTCCTCGCCCTTAAGATACTTATAATAATGGCGCTGAACTGTACCGTGTGCAGCTTCATACTCATAAACACCGTCAGGTGAAACAAGTACGCTTGTCATCATAGCAAGTGAGCCGAAAGCAGTAGCAATCATATCGCTCATTACATCGCCGTCATAGTTTTTGCAAGCCCACATATAGCCGCCCTCACTTCTGATAACTCTTGCTACAGCGTCATCAATAAGTGTGTAGAAATATGTAATGCCTGCCTGCTCAAATTTCTCTTTGTATTCATTCTCAAAGATTTCAGCAAAAAGATCCTTAAATCTGTGGTCGTACTTCTTGCTGATTGTATCTTTTGTAGCAAACCATACATCAAGTTTCTGATCGAGTGCATAGTTAAAGCAAGAACGGGCAAATGAAGAAATACTCTTGTCAAGGTTGTGCATACCCTGAATGATACCGTCTGTCTTGAAATCAAAGATTGTACTTCTTTCTTCTGTACCGTCAGGCTTGGTAACGCAAAGTTCAGCCTTGCTGCCTGCCTTAACAACCATTTCTGTATTTTTGTAAACATCACCGTAAGCGTGACGGGCAATACAGATTGGCTTTTTCCATGTAGGAATGTATGGAGTGATACCCTTTACAAGGATAGGACTTCTGAATACTGTACCGTCAAGGATAGCACGGATTGTGCCATTTGGTGATTTCCACATCTGCTTGAGGTTGTACTCGTCCATTCTTGCAGCGTTTGGTGTGATTGTAGCACACTTTACGGCAACGCCGTATTTCTTTGTAGCCTCTGCACTGTCAACAGTAACCTGGTCATCTGTTTTGTTTCTGTTTTCAAGACCGAGGTCATAATACTCGCTCTTTAAATCAATGTATGGGTAAATAAGAATGTCTTTGATTTTCTGCCAAAGAACTCTTGTCATTTCGTCGCCGTCCATCTCAACGATGGGGGTGGTCATTTTAATTTTATCCATTAGCTGTTCTCCTTTGTATAGTCAAGCAAACCGCCTGCAAGAATGATTGCTCTTGTTCTATCTGAAAGCTCACAGTCGGCAATAACGGTTTCGCCTGTTGTTTTGTTTACAACCGTTACGGCAGAGCCGTCTGCAATTTCTTTCTTAACATTAGGAAGCTCAAGCATATCACCGAGTTTAATTTTATCGTAATCTGCAGGATTTTGGAAAGTAAGCGGAAGAATACCTGCGTTAATGAGGTTACTCTTATGGATTCTTGCAAAACTCTTTACAAGAACTGCCTTAACGCCGAGGAAGAGCGGAGCAAGTGCTGCGTGCTCTCTTGATGAACCCTGACCGTAGTTTTCGCCGCCTACGATAATGCTCTTGCCGAGAGTTTTTGCTCTTTCAGGAAATTCCTTATCACATACTGTAAAGCAGTGCTGTGAAATAGCAGGAATATTTGAACGGAGCGGAAGAATCTTTGCACCGGCAGGCATAATGTGGTCGGTTGTAATGTTGTCGCCAACCTTAAGTGAGCAAGATGCCTCTATAGAATCTGTAAGAGGGCTTGTCTTAGGATATTCCTTAATGTTTGGTCCTCTTAAGATTTCAACATTGTCCATTTCCTCAACAGGAGCAGGAGCAATAACCATATTATCATTAATGAGGAACTTCTCGGGAAGTTCAATTTCTGCGGCAGGACCAAGTTTTCTTGGGTCTGTAAATACACCTGCAAGTGCCGAAACAGCAGCTGTTTCAGGAGATACGAGGTAAATCTGACCGTCAGCTGTACCGCTTCTGCCCTCAAAGTTACGGTTGAAAGTACGGAGTGAAATACCCTTGCTGTTAGGTGACTGTCCCATACCGATACATGGACCGCAGGCACTTTCAAGAATTCTTGCGCCGGCAGCAATCATATCGGCAAGTGCGCCGTTCATAGCAAGCATATTGAATACCTGCTTACTGCCCGGAGCAATAGCAAGTGAAACGCCGTCTGCAACTGTTTTGCCCTTTAAGATATGGGCAACTCTCATAAGGTCAAGATAACTTGAGTTTGTGCAAGAACCGATACATACCTGGTCAATTTTCTGACCTTCAAGCTCGCTGATCGGTTTAACATTATCAGGTGAATGTGGGCAAGCGGCGAGCGGTTCAAGCTCCGAAAGGTTAATTTCAATAACCTCATCGTAAACTGCATCTGCGTCTGCGCTTAACTCTGTGTAATCTTCTTCTCTGCCTTGAGCTTTAAGAAATTCTCTTGTGATTTCATCAGAAGGGAATACGGATGTTGTAGCGCCGAGCTCAGCACCCATATTTGTAATTGTAGCACGCTCCGGAACTGTAAGTGTTTTGACACCTTCGCCGCCGTACTCAACAATTTTGCCGACGCCGCCCTTAACGCTCATAACTCTTAATACTGCAAGAATAATATCCTTTGCAGAAACCCATGGGCTGAGTTTACCCGTAAGATTAACTCTTACCATCTTAGGCATTGTGATGTAATATGCACCGCCGCCCATAGCAACAGCAACATCAAGACCGCCTGCGCCGATAGCAAGCATTCCGATACCGCCGCCTGTAGGTGTGTGGCTGTCGGAGCCGATTAATGTTTTGCCCGGCTTACCGAATCTTTCAAGGTGTACCTGGTGGCAAATACCGTTGCCCGGTCTTGAAAAATAAATGCCGTGCTTTTTACATACAGACTGAATAAATCTGTGGTCGTCGGCATTTTCAAAACCTGTCTGCAATGTGTTGTGGTCTATATATGCAACGCTCTTTTCGGTTTTGACTCTCGGAATACCCATAGCCTCGTATTCTATGTAAGCCATTGTGCCTGTTGCGTCCTGTGTAAGAGTCTGGTCAATGCGTAAGCCGATGTCGTTGCCGACAACCATTTCGCCGCATACCAAATGCTCTTTAATAATTTTCTGTGCAATTGTGTAGCCCATTTGATTACCTCCGCAAAAAGTATTTTGTGGTATTTGCATTATTAAAAGCAATAACCCGTGTACATTAATTGCCCATTATAAGGCAATTATTAGTATCTATTATATAACATTTTTCTTCTTATGTAAAGTAAAAATGGATGTAAATACGAAAATTTGCGATTTTGGCACTATCTGTTGTTTATTTTAAAAAATAAATTGAATTTTCAACATTTAGGTGATATAATAAAAAAGTATGTGTAGGATATTTGAACTTAGATTTTTATAGGGGGATAATTTTATGGAAACAAGAGAAAATTTGAGAAATATAGCTATTATCGCTCATGTTGACCACGGAAAAACAACTCTCGTTGACCAGCTCTTAAAACAGAGCGGTATTTTCAGAGCAAATGAGAATGTGGCTGAAAGAGTAATGGATTCTAACGACCTTGAAAGAGAGAGAGGCATTACAATCCTTTCTAAAAACACCGCTGTAATGTACAACGGCATTAAGATTAATATTGTTGACACCCCCGGTCATGCCGACTTTGGCGGTGAGGTTGAGCGTATACTTATGATGGTAGACGGCGTTGTACTTCTTGTAGACGCTTTCGAGGGTTGTATGCCGCAGACAAGATTCGTTCTTAAAAAGGCTTTGGGCCTTGGCAAAAAGCCTTTGGTTGTAGTCAATAAAATTGACCGTCCGGGTGCAAGACCCGAAGAAGTTGTTGACGAAGTTCTCGACCTATTTATCGAGCTTGGCGCTGACGAGGATCAGCTTGAATTCCCTGTAGTATATGCATCGGGCCGTGACGGCTATGCAAGCCTTGATCCGCATCAGCCCGGTACAGATATGAAACCTCTTTTTGAGGCTATTATAAATGAAATTCCTGCTCCGCAGGGAGATGCAGAGGGCGGACTTCAGATTCTTATTTCAAATATAGATTCAGATCCGTTTGTGGGCAGAATAGGTGTAGGCAGAGTTGAGAGAGGCACTGTAAAAACAGGTCAGAGCGTTGCAATCTGTCATACAGACGGCAATGTAACAAAGAACGCAAGAATCGGTAAGATTTATCAGTATGAGGGACTTAAGAGAGTTGAGAGCGAAACTGCTGAAATGGGTGATCTTATCTGCGTAAGCGGTATTCAGGATATTAATATCGGTGAAACAATTTGCGACCCTGAAAATATTGAACAGCTCCCGTTTGTTAAGATTGACGAACCGACCGTATCAATGAACTTTATTGTAAATAACTCTCCGTTTGCCGGCAGAGAGGGTAAGTATGTTACATCAAGAAATCTTCGTGACAGACTTTTCAAGGAAATTGAAACCAATGTTGCGTTAAGAGTAGAGGAAACCGACAGCGCCGATACATTTAAAGTATCGGGCAGAGGTGAGCTTCACCTTTCAATTCTTATTGAAACAATGCGCCGCCAGAATTATGAGTTCCAGGTATCTCGTCCACAGGTTATCACAAAGATGATTGACGGTAAGTTGAACGAGCCTATGGAAATGCTCATTATTGAAGTACCTGACGCTTATGTAGGTGCAGTTATGGAAAAACTCGGTTCAAGAAAAGCTGAACTTATTAATATGGGCACCCGTGAGGGCGGTTCTACTCACATTGAGTTCCGTATTCCGTCAAGAGGTCTTATGGGTTACCGTCCCGAATTCCTTACAGATACAAACGGTAACGGTATTATGAACCATGTGTTTGACGGATATGAGCCGTACAAGGGTGAAATCGTAACCCGTCATCAGGGTTCGCTTATCGCTTTTGAAACAGGCGAAACAGTAACTTACGGATTGTATGCGGCACAGGAGAGAGGCAGACTCTTTGTCGGCCCGGGTGTTCCTGTATATGAGGGTATGATTGTAGGCGCAAGCCCTAAGTCAGAAGATATTACGGTTAATGTATGTAAGAAAAAGCACATCACAAATACCCGTGCTTCAGGTTCTGATGATGCACTTAAACTTACACCGCCGTCAATTCTTTCGCTTGAGCAGTGTCTTGAGTTTATTGCAGATGATGAGCTTGTAGAGGTTACTCCCGAAAATATCCGTATGCGTAAGCGTATTCTTTCTAAGGAACAGAGAATGAAACAGGCATTCCATAAAAAATAATGAGTTTTGTAGTATTAGACCTTGAATGGAACGGCTCATACAGCAGTAAAGAACACAGATTTGTAAATGAGATAATTGAGTTCGGGGCAGTTAAAACTGACGATAATCTGAATATTATTGACAGATTTGAAATGCTTATTTCTCCGCAGATAGGCAAAAAACTTTGTTCAAAGGTTAAAAAGCTAACCAAAATCACCAACGAAGAATTAAGAGAAAACGGCTGTACATTTATGCACGCTGTTTCTGAATTTAAAAAATTCTGCGGCGATTGCGTTTTGGTGACATGGGGTACAAGCGACATTCTTGCATTGATTGAGAATTATATGTACTATGCTCACAGGCCCGAGCTGCCTTTTCTCACAAGCTATTGCAATGTGCAGGATTATTGTGAAAAATGTCTTTCCGTAAATGATAAATCTTCTCAACTCGGATTATCCGTATGCGCAGATATGCTCGCAATTAACTTTGATGTTGAAGAACAGCACCGTGCATATGCCGACGCAGAGCTTACATTAAAGTGTATGAAACATTTTGTCGAGGATTATCCGATAGACGATTTTATCAAAGATGCAACGGCTCACGAATTTTATGACAGACTGCTGTATAAAAATCATTTTATTACAGATATTAATAATCCGGAGATTGATAAACGCAGTATGCGCTTTAATTGCGATGCTTGCGGAAGGCAGGCTGCAAGACAGGCAAATTGGAAAGTAAAAAACAAAAGTTTTGTTGCTCCCTTTTTGTGTAAAAAGTGCGGAAGAAAGTTTACGGGTAAAGTTTCCTTTAAAAAGAAATATGACGGAGTTACCGTCAGAAAGCGTATAGTCGAGTATGTTGAAAAGCCTGTTGACGAAAACAGCGAAAATAAGGCTTAGTATAATAATACCTTCTATACATATATCAGCATATAGAAAAACCAATGCCGAACGGTCAGACTAAGACTGTTCGGCATTTTTAAGAATAGAATGTGAATTTGGTTTCATTGTTATTTCAATTTATTTCATATTTATTTCAAAACGAGTTCATATAGTTTTCACTTGGCAAAATTATTATATATACATCGTAAGAGATACGAAAGACACAGCATTTAAGGAGGACTAAAAAATGCTTGATAATAAAAATCCAAATGAATTCAATGATATTTATTCAGGTAATGCTGAAAATACACCTGAAAGCAACACAGACATTCCGCAGAAGAATGCAGAGGCTTCATATGAATGGAATTCCGATAAAAGCGACAACAAGTCAGACAGCACAGAATACCATTATTCATATGTAAACGGCAATAATAAAGACGCTTCGCATAATCCTAACAGATATAACGAGCCTACTCAATATTCTTCACAGAATACAAGTTCGGGATACAGCAATAATTATCAAAATCCAAATACAAACACTTATGATAATTACCAATCAAACGGTTACACTGCACAGAACCAACAGTCACAGAATGTATATAATTCTCAACCGTACGGTACTGCTCCCAATCATTCGGCAAACGCAAAACCGCCTAAGGCTAAAAAGCCTAAAAAACAGAGAAAACCAATATCAAGAGGCGGTATTGCAATAGCACTTGCAGTTACAATGGTGTTCTCTTGCGGACTTGGCTTTGGCGGCGGTTATTTTGCAAATAAGGTAAATACCAGTACAAGCGGCAGTTTAAATATTACCAAAACAAGCAACAGCGGCACAACCACAACTGCTTCAAGTACATCTAAGGCAAATTCAACCTCTGAAATTGTTAAAAAGACAGCCGACAGTGTTGTTGAAATTTCAACAGAAAGCGTTGTAACGGGTTCATTTGCTCAACAGTATGTTCAACAGGGTGCAGGTTCAGGCGTTATTATTTCTCAAGACGGTTATATTCTTACAAATAACCATGTAATTAACGGAGCAAATTCTGTTAAGGTAAGACTTAGAGATGGCACAGAGTACGATGCAACAATCATAGGCAGTGATTCAGATAATGATATTGCTTTGTTAAAGGTGAATGCAACAGGACTTTCGCCTGCAACTTTCGGTGACAGCAACAGTCTTGCGGTAGGTGACTATGTAGTTGCTATCGGCAACCCACTCGGTGAACTTGGCGGTACAGTTACAGACGGTATCATCAGTGCACTTGCAAGAAAGGTTACTATTGAAGATACACAAATGACACTTTTGCAGACAAATGCACAGGTAAACCCGGGTAATTCCGGCGGCGGACTTTTTAATGCAAACGGTGAACTTGTCGGTATCGTAAACGCAAAGCAGAGTGCAACCGAAGTTGAGGGTATTGCTTTTGCTATTCCGATTAACAATGTACTTGATATTTTAAGTGACCTTAAAGAATACGGTTATGTAACAGGTAAGGTTGATCTTGGTATTGACTTTACAGATATTACTTCTGACGAAACAGCTTTCTATTACGGTGTAAATCAGACAGGTTGCTATGTTCTTTCTGTTGATTCCGGTTCAAATGCCGAAAAAGCAGGAGTTACAAGAGGTGACCTTGTAACAAAGGTAAACGATACAGATGTTTCTTCGTCATCGGACATTACTGCTGCACTTGAAAAAGCAGAAGTAGGCGATACAGTTACATTTACTGTAAGCCGCAGAGGAACAAGTAAGACAATTTCATTTGTACTTGAAGAATATATACCTGCGGTAAGCAATTCTCAAATCACTAACGGCTCACAAAAGAGCACTACTCCGACATCAGACAGCGAAAATTCAACCGGTGACGACTCTATTTGGTCACAGATGTTTGGATGGTAATGCTGCTGTTTATATATAAATAATTCATTCTAATCTCTCCATACACAACAGCCGATGCGTTTTGCACCGGCTGTTGTGCTGTTTAGCGGTTTTGCAAAAATAATAGGGCAGACAAAGCGTCAGCCCTATTATGGTTTAGTGTATTAAATTGCGGTAGCAAAAAGTATTTGTGGGCTTTGCCCACACTCACAACCTTTGAAAAGGTTGATCAAACTTTTATAAATGTTTTTCTAATGCATTATGCTAAATAATAAAATTTACTGTTTCAAAATAGGTTTTGCCAATTTCATAGCATCGTTTGTTCCAAAAGTACGACGAATAACAGTTTCAATGTATTTCTTAATAAGTGTTTCATCATCAACTATTGTAAAGAATCGTAAAACCTGTGTTTGATTAAACCATACTATTTTCATTGGTGCTTTTAAAGTTTTGCTTATTCCGGCAACAGAAAGACTTGCCGCTTCGTTTTTTAATTCTTCTGTTTCGCTGAATTTACCGTTGCTCTTTATGTATGATTCCGTAATATCTGCGCTTTTGTCTGCAGAGCTTACTGTTACTTGGGAAATCTGTTCTAAGTCGGTGGTTGCCATATAGTTTGCCCAATCAATAATATAATCCCATCCGTAGCCTTGTGCCGCCAAAAGCACATCATATTGATGCCAAGGCACTGACGGAATATGCTTTATATCTCTGATATAAGTTACATCATCAATGTATTCTTCGTTATTTTTCTTTTTAAATTTATCAAACAGTCCCATATTATTCTCCTTTATTACAGAAAAGATTTAGTAATAATAAGTCTAAAAATAAGTCTAAAAATTACCATACTTGTAAAACAAAAACAGACTAACAAAAAGTTAATCCGTTTCTTATGGTGCGAGTGACTTAGTTAAAAAATAAGTAAACTTTCTGCCTCGTTTGATGCGGCTTGCAAAAATTATAAATATCATCAACGCTCTCCCTAAAAACAGTCCACAGGACTGTTTTCTTAACGGTCGCCTTCAAGTCCCGTTATCAATTTGCTTGTAAAACAAAAAACAGACTAACAAGAAAGTTAATCTGTTTTTTATGGTGCGAGTGACTTAGTTAAAAAATAAGTAAACTTTCTGCCTCGTTTGATGCGGCTTGCAAAAATTATAAATATCATCAACGCTCTCCCTAAAAACAGTCCACAGGACTGTTTTCTTAACGGTCGCCTTCAAGTCCCGTTATCAATTTACTTGTAAAACAAAAAACAGACTAATAAGAAAGTTAATCTGTTTTTTATGGTGCGAGTGACTTAGTTAAAAAATAAGCAAACTTTCTGCCTCGTTTGATGCGGCTTGCAAAAATTATAAATATCATCAACGCTCTCCCTAAAAACAGTCCACAGGACTGTTTTCTTAACGGTCGCCTTCAAGTCCCGTTATCAATTTGCTTGTAAAACAAAAAACAGACTAACAAGAAAGTTAATCTGTTTTTTATGGTGCGAGTGACTTAGTTAAAAAATAAGCAAACTTTCTGCCTCGTTTGATGCGGCTTGCAAAAATTATAAATATCATCAACGCTCTCCCTAAAAACAGTCCACAGGACTGTTTTCTTAACGGTCGCCTTCAAGTCCCGTTATCAATTTACTTGTAAAACAAAAAACAGACTAATAAGAAAGTTAATCTGTTTTTTATGGTGCGGATGTTCATATAGGATTTGGTAAAATACAGTTTTACCGATAGTCGAACATCATATTCAAATAATAATCCGCACATTCGCAATTCTAATTTGTTTTTCGTATAATGAACTTACTAAAAATCAAGGAGGTTTTAATATGAAAACAATTTTTGAAAATAACGGCGGTGCTTATATGCAGGCGGGTGATTATTTATTGCCTAATCTTTCGTTATCGGCGGAAGAAAAAGAAATGAATATCTGTGTATGGGCAATGAGGCACAAACGATATTTGAAACAAAACCACAAAGTGCGTTATTACAATTTGCTGACAAGCGGTCAGCTCAATTCATACCTTGCCGACATCGAAGAACAAGCAGAAAAGATGTTCTCTGAACTCGTTAAAGCACTTGCCAAAGAAGAAAAAATTACCGAAGAACTCAAAGTAACCGATATGATGTTATGGGTGCAAAAGATGAATAATATTCGCAATCGAGCAACGGAAATTGTAAATTCACAAATAATATTTAACTGAGAACAAGGCACAGCCGACGGAAACTTTCCCGAAAGCTGTGCCTTAATTTTGTTTGCCAAGTTGCAATGCATAATCTTAGCAAGCAGACCATTTGGATATCCAAACGGTAGCTTGCCCGCTTTTTGCACAATCTCAGCAAGCCGTGTATTTGGATAGCAAAACCACCACTTAGACCTATAAGAAATATATTGAATTGTACTGACCGTATGGACAATCAATACGTTAAATAGAAAATTATTGCAACTCTTTCTTTATTGAGTTTTTTACCTGAACTAATTCTTTATTAAGTTCTGCAATGTATTCTTTACAAACATCTTTATACAATCCTTTTGAATATCCTTCTTGAATTTCTAAGTCTAAATTAATATCGAATTCAATTAACTCTTCTAAAAGCTTTGAAAAAACATCTTTGATTTTAATCTGACAAGAAGAATCGTTCAAATCAATTACATATTTCTCTGAATCGTTTTCATCAAGCAAAAAAACTAACACATCAGTTTCTCCCATAACAGTTAATACTACTTTTACTATTTTATTCTCCACTCGTTTCATATATACTTTTCCTTTCATAAAAAGCTTCTTTGCCGCCTTCAAGTGTATGTAAACTCTCTTTAGTCCAACTTTTTACATCTGTTTCATCTGAAATGTTTTTTAATTTATCATTGAACGGATTACCAATGTAAGTATTGTATTCGCCATTTTGATGAGTTCTAAAAATAGATAAATATGGTAGGGTTCGCACGGCGATATTAGCATTGTGCGTTGCTACGACTATAGTTTTATGTTGCTTTGCAAGAGAAGAAATAATTGGTCTGATATTTGTATCAATAAAAGAATTCCCCATTCCAAGTTCTGGTTCATCTAAAAAATAGGCATCTGCATCTTCTGACAAGGTTCGTTGAAGTAACAGAATACCCTTTTCTCCATTCGATGGCAAGTATTCTTCATTTGATTCTGTCACTATTTGTTTTGACAATCCTAAGAACGATTTTAATGATACTATATTCTCTTCGTTACAAAGGAGAACTAATTCATTAATTTTTGTGGAAATTGACGAAGATTCAAATTCATTTGCAATTTCATTTATCAAATCAACTATTTTATTTAATTTTGTTATGCCAACAGAAAATTCTGCTGTTTTAGAATCTTTGCAAAGAAATCTGTATTTTTTATTGATATAAATAGTCCCTTTTTCTTCTATTGTGCCTAAAATAGTTCGTTCGTTATATTCTGGTTTTGCAAGAACTTTTTTTATCACATTAATATCTCTTAATAAGGACAAACGATTATTTGCAAATTCTCTAAACCCTGTAGATGAAGGTTTTGAAACAGTATCAGAATTTCTATCAGCAATGTTTTTGATTTTTTCCAAACTATAATTTGTTATTTCCGTTGATTTTATGTCAATAATATCTCTTAATAATAATTTATAATTGTTTTGTTCGATTTTCGATATTGATTTGTTTAGACGAGAAATATCATTATCGTCCAAGTACAACTCGCAATTAATACTTTTTAATGTTTTGATTAACTGTTTAATACTCTTTCTATCGGAACTATATAACGTATATCGTTGTGGGTTATCAACCACCAACGCAGTAGAATCTGTAATTTTCATTCTGCTTTTATTCTTGCTGTTATCTTTTGTAGAATACCAATTTATATAGCTTTGAAACATAGTTGGATTGGTATCGTTCCATTCAAAAATTCTTTTTAATTCTTCATCACAACCATTTGCTTCAATTTTTGATAAGTCTCTATCCATATCTTGTGTTTTTAAGAGTGCCTTAAAATCATCGTCTTTTTCAGAACCAATATATTTTTTGCAATTCATTCCATTTGAAAGCATTTGATTATACAGTGATGATAGAATTTCACTTTTTCCAGTTCCTTTTTGACCGAATATTATATTTACGTCTTGATATATTGTGATTGGAATTTTCACAGACTTATGAGGACTTGCAATAAGATTATATGTTTCTCGCTTATTTAACAATGTATTTATAATTGTTTCATCACGTTTGGCTAACATACAAAACTGCTGAAAATTAGCTATGGGTAATCTAAGATCAGCAAATGTGGAAAGTTCATATTGATTCCAATCTTTAACATCACTTCCGATCATAACATTATATCCATAGTTTGCAAAGACACCTAATGTTCTGTTGTCGGAAGTTTCATCAAATACACGAGAAGAGTCATTAACAATATTAAATAAATCTTGCCTATCTTCTTCTGAAATTGCAGGTTTTTTATGGAAATGTGCAATATAAATAACGTCACATTTATTTAAACAATCATATACTTCCTTAATCGTGTGTGTACAAGTTTCTAAATTTTCTCCAGAAAACAATTTGTTTACCGAGTTTGAAAAAGTTTCTACATTATCAGGATTGGCTATTACAATTAAATGCCAACGAGAATGATTATACTGTTTAATATCAATTTCAACACCAGGCCATAGCTGACAATTTTCTGAGACAGCGTCTTTAAAGTCACAGAATTGTTCTTTATCAAAGGAATTGTGATTTGTAATAGCTACAATTTTAACATCAGCATCAAATATTTTCCTACAGAACAGCTCTTTAGTAACATTTCTTCCTGAACCATCACCACTTTTAATTTGTTTTGTGTGGCAATGAAGGTCAATTTTCATCTAAACTCCCTCCTAATCAGTAATCCATTATGATTTTATATATAGGAAATTAATCGTTTCCAAAAGCAGTTGCAATTCTTTTTACAATTGGCACAACCACTGTGTTCCCACATTGTTTATACATACTTTTCATCGGAATATCGGGAAAATCAAACGATTTAGGAAATCCCTGCAAGGCAAGACATTCTTGCGGTGTAATCGTTCTGATTCCAAAGTTGTCTTTTATAATCGGCACACGATTATACCAAGTCCCCATATTGGCTTTAAGCGTAAAAGAAATACCGTCTTTGCTTTTTTGAATACCGTAATCAGAAAATCTATATATTTGATTTTCGTCCGTTATAGCGGCGTTCATCTTTTGATACTGTACAGAATTCTCATTAAGATAAAAGCTGTCATCTGCTTTTACGCTTCGGTCGATAATATCAAATATGTGCTTTTTGAGCGGTTGCTCTTTCGGAAATTGAAATTTATTACACATATCAAAATCCTTAAAAGCGACGATATATGTTCTCGTTCTGTGTTGCGGTATTCCGTAGTTGCAAGCATCCGCAATGAGATATCGTATATAATAATCCCTATCGGAAAGCTCATTGTGTATGCGGTTAAAGGTTTTGCCGTTATCGTGTTCGGTAAGATTAGCGACATTTTCAAGGAAAATAATTTTAGGCTTTTTAGCGTCTGCTATTCTCATTATTTCAAAGAAAAGATTACCTCTTTCATCGGCGAAACCTTTTTTGTTACCGCATACCGAGAACGATTGACACGGAAATCCTGCGGCGAGAATATCAAAATCCGGTATATCATCTGTGTTAACTTTTCTTATATCACATTCGGATAACAAGGTATCAGGGAAATTATGTCTGTAAGTTTTACAAGCATCTTTGTCAAATTCATTTGCCCATACCACTTCAAAACCCGATTGCTTAAAAGCCAAATCAATTCCGCCGATACCTGCGAATAAACTGCAAATAACCATAATTATTTTTTGCAAGCTGCTGCGATGTCATCACTTGTAATCGTTCTTGAGGCTTTAATTATTTCAACTGAACCTGGAGAAACAAACTTTTTCTTCTTTAATTCATCAATAAAATTGTTAAATTCATCGGATGTTGTAAGTATTGCTTGATTAAGTCCCAGCACATCCCCGTTTTTTATTTTATTTGAAACCATACCGGCTTCTGTTGCATCCATAGTTAACAGATAGTTCTCAGCTTTTCTGTGTACATATTTCAACGCAATAGCCTCTAAGTCAGCTTGTTTATATCTTTCTCTCAAACTTGTTTTTAAACTAAGACCAATCGGTCCTGTTTCGTTTGTATACAAAATTGCATCAAAATTTACATTAGGCACAAATGCAACTTGCGCTTGTAAATGCAGGGGTACCAACCCTTCTTTGACAAACAATGTTGCTATAATTAATTCAAAAATTGTACCGTTTAAAGAATTTGTTCTGGACACACCTGATGTTTCGTATTTTTTCCAACAAAACTTAACATACTCGCTGGGAATCATAGTATTATCTAAAAAATCCGGAGCGATATGTTCCATAAATACTTTATACCCTTTATTCTTTGTCTTTACTATTCCAAGTTTCTTTAACATATATATACCTCATTTTATAAATCTAACCTGCAAATTCAGCTTGATATAATATTTTCCGTTATCTTTGTATATACTTCCGAATTCGTGACGGGATGTACTTGCTGTTTCAAATTTAGTGTTATTTATCAGATAGGTTTCAAATTCATTTCTGTTAAACAGATGATAACACAAAACCTCACCATCTTCTCTGACTATAATATATCCGCCTGTTGCGTCTGCCGTACCGTCCCAAACTTTTGACGGAAGCATACCGAGCGCACATTCTGCAAGAAACTTTTTGAACTTATATTCATAAAACGGATGACCTTTTGATAAATCATATCCGATTGGATTATGTACATTTAAAGATTCAAGTGAATTTGCTACTGTGTTGACTCCCGACGAATAATATTCTTTAAGCATATAACCGCAAATCTTCGGCAAATCGCCGTCTATGAGTTGTAAATTGCTCTCGAAAACATCATTTTCCATTGAATCGTAACTTATATCACAACCGTTACGGTCAAGTACTTTAAATCTATCCTTGAATTTCTTTGAACAGGTATTAAATTCTTGCACAACCGCATCATCAATATTGCCTGTCACTTCAAAAACAAAGTTTGTTGTTTTGCCGGCATTAACAAGAGTGGACGGACTGCCGAGTCTTGATTTTATACTGAAGCCTTGAACTGCTTCGTAACCCGTATTTATATCGTGAATTTTTATCCGAATATCGGCTTTGTCGGTGGACTTTGCTTTAAGTACACCGATGTTCAATGTATCAAGAAATTCTTCTGTATCCGGCAAAGCAAATGCAGAAGCGTTTGTTTCAATTATTTCGCAGTACAGTCTGTCTGCCGCATTTTTGAATTCGGAACAAGGAAGCGTTAATAATTCCGTGCTGTCGGAGGTATTGAAAACAGTTATTGTATCTTCCGTTCTGTTTATTCTGAATTCAAGTTTTCCAACAGGCTCGGTACGGATAATGTTTATGATATTGTAAAACATATCATCTTTTTTATTCAATTCGGCATCCGCAGCATACAATTTCTTTATTTCAAGCAAACGAAGAAAAGCATATATTTCACTCCATTCGCCTTTGTTTCCTGAAAGTTTAGGCATTGTCGAGTACCTCCTTAATTTGTTTTGCGATGGCTTCAATAACATTTACAGTTACGCTGTTTCCGAATTGTTTATAAAGATGGACATCGGCAAGAGGAAGATTGAAAGTATCGGGAAATCCCTGCAAACGAGCCCATTCTCTCGGAGTCATTTTTCTGATACCCTCCTTGTTGACTTCGCCTTTAATGTGTGTTGTCGGTGTTAAATCTTTTTGTCGTTTATCAATCAGCAAATTGCGTTCTCTGCCCATTCCGCCGCATACAATAGCACCGGCAATACCGTCCCATTCACGAATTTCATATCCGAAGCCGTTGCCTTTAGCCTCGTGACGGGCTTTGTGCCTTCTGAGGGTTTCAACATAGACATCGCTTAAATAATATTTAGCCGGTACAGGCTTTTCTTCTATAATATCTTTCAGCCTTTTTGTATCATCCGTCGCCTTTGGAAATTCAAATTTTTCGGGTGCAATATCATTTCTGAAAGCCACAATATATATTCTTTCTCTGTTCTGGGGAACTCCAAAATCTTTACTGTTAAGTACATCGCTGAAAACTTTATAACCCAAATCTTCAAAAGTTTTTTTTATTATTTCAAATGTTCTTCCTCTGTCGTGAATCTTTAATCCCTTGACATTCTCACAAAAAATAACCTTTGGTTTGTCTGCTTCGCAAATTCTCGCAACATCAAGAAACAAAGTGCCTCGGCAAAGACCTTTATAATTATCATCAAACCCTTGTCTTTTTCCCGCAAGACTGAATGCTTGGCAAGGAAACCCCGCAAGACATATATCAAATTGCGGAATATCGGTTTCGTTTATCTTGGTTATATCTCCCGCAATTTCAAAATCATCTTCGAAATTTGCCTTGTATGTTTTCTGTGCATATTCATCCCACTCACTTACAAAAACCGTGTTAATTTCATCCCCGAAGGCTCGTTCAAATCCAAGACGAATGCCACCGATTCCCGCAAACAAATCAATAGATTTATATTTAGTCATTTTTACTTTTTACCGTCCTCTCAATTTCATCGGCACACGCCTGTAAATTCTTTTTTATATCATTGCCCCAAAATCTAAGTACTGTCCAACCCGAATTTTCAAGTGTTTCATTTACCAAATTATCTCGAGCAATGTTTTTTTCAATTTTAGGAATCCAAAACTCTTGATGTGATTTGAATTCCTTTTTCTTATTATCCCAATCATAACCGTGCCAAAATTCACTGTCGCAAAACACGGCAACCTTTTTGCCGATAAAAACAATATCGGGCTTTCCGAACACTTTTTTACTGTTCTTTTGATAACGCAAACCTCTTGACCAAAGTTCTTTTCTGAGCATAACTTCTATCTTTGTGTCTTTGGATTTAACCTGTTGCATATTGTATGATATTTGTTCTTTTGTTTTATGCATTTTCGGTTTCTCCGTCATCCTTATAAAATTCGCATACATCGCCTATATTACAATCAAGGGTTTCGCATATTTTAAGCAGGACTTCCATACTGACAAATTCTCCCTTACTTAACTTTGCAACAGAATTGCTGCTTATGTGAGCTTGTTCTCTTAATTGATATTTTTTCATTTTTTTATCAATCAATATTTTCCATAATTTGTCATAGCTGACTTTCATAATTGACCTCCTTGCCTGTTTGAATCAATTATAACATTCGGAGCAGAAATATTCAACACAATAAGTTTGCAAACGCCAATTTTTTGTATTTACAGCCCTAAATATTTATTCAAAATTATAGTTTTATTTAATTTTCGATATACGAAACAACCCGAAGGTATTTTTCTATAATAATAAACTGTTTTCAACGGGTCTTAGGGAGTCCCTAAATAGCAAAATTACCGTTTGGATATACAAACGGTCTGCTCGCTAAATTTGTGCATTGCAATTACAATTTAATATTTTTACATACCCAGTCCTTCGTTTTTTGAACTTTCAAGAAACGAGGGACTTTATTTTTTGCAAATTTTTCGCCGAAATACCCTGACTTTTTTGCTCACGGTTCAAACAAGTAGAGGGCATAAAAAATTTTCCCAAATAATTTTTATTAAACCGTCAATTTTGGGTGTGCATTTCGTCACCCTTTGTCCAAATGAGTAGAGGAGCAAATGTTAAATGTTTATAAATTTTTCAAAAACACCCCCCAAAAAAGCGTTCTCTGTTCAAACAAGTGAAGGGGTTAATAAAAATATTTGTCAGAGGGTTAATTTTTGACCGTTTTCGTTGCCTACCAAGTGAGAGGGAAAATTTATTTGCAAACAGGGGGTGCAAAATGCCTCTCCCGGTTCAAACAAGTGAAAGGAGTTTTTACAATGCCGAGATTATCAAAGAAAGCAAAACAAGAATGGGATTTTTTCATAAATCCCGAAACAAGCAGAAGAACATACAACAGCCTTTGTCTCAAATGCAAAAACAAATGCAAGCAGAGCCACACGGCAATCGTTGTTTTCTGCCCAAAGTACAAATCCAAAAGAGGTGCAAAAAGCGTTAAAAATCGCCGTGAATATGATGACAGCGGTTAATTTAACATAGTGATACTTGTTTTCAATAAAAAAACGATACAAAAGAAAAAATTACCGATTTCGGTACCTTTTTAATACAAAAACAGAGGTGATACAGTGAACAAATATTTCAAAATATCGGATGCTAAAAACTTTGCTTTCTACAAAGTACCGAAAGCGTTATTTGAAGAAAAGTACAAATCTGTTTCAACCGATGCGAAAATGCTGTACGGACTTTTGCTTGACCGAATGTATTTGTCCGTCAAAAACGGTTGGATAGATAAGCAAGGCAGAGTATATCAGTATTTTACGATTAAATCAGCACAAGAAAAACTGCATTTCGGTCACGAAAAGATATGCAAGTTATTCTTCGAACTTGAAACTTCGGACTTAATACTTCGCAAAAAGCAAGGTCAAGGTAAACCGAACATTATCTATCTGAAACAATTCTGATTTTCGGTTTTCTTGATTTCCGAATAACGGAAGGTAATAAGACTTAGAAGATTAAGACTGTTACCGGCCGAGAAAAGAATATATATGGAGGTTAAAATGATAAAAAACATAAGTATAGATTTGCTTGTTCCCTTTGAAAATCATCCGTTTAAGGAAAGAAGCGGGATTGAGCAACAAGAATTAACAGAAAGCATAAAAGAAAACGGATTGCTTGAACCTATAATCGTTCGTTCTTTTCCGGCAGGTAAATATGAAATTATCAGCGGACACAGACGAGTTGAAGCTTGCAAAGCGTTAGGGATAACAAGTGTCCCGGTGACAATAAAAGAACTTACAAAAGATGAGGCAATTGTGCAAATGGTGGATTCAAACATACACCGTGAACATATTTTACCGAGTGAAAAAGCTTTTGCCTACAAAATGAAATCAGAGGCTTTGAAGCATCAAGGGAAAACTTCGTGCCAACTTGGCACAAAGTTAAGAACAGATGAAAAGATTGCAGAAACCGTCGATGACAGTGCAAGACAAATACAGCGATATATCCGCTTAATATACTTAATACCCGAATTGCTTAAACTCGTTGACGAAGAAAGAATAGCCTTTACTCCTGCGGTTGAACTTTCATATCTGTCGGAATATGAACAACAAATATTGCTTGAACAAATAGAATTTACCGATGCTACACCGTCATTGTCACAGGCACAAAGATTAAGAAAATTCAGTAAAGACGGCAACTTTTTTGTCGATACGGTTTTCGCCGTTCTCAATGAAGAAAAGCCAAATCAAAAAGAGCAAGTGCGAATATCCGCAGATAAGTTACGTGATATTCTCCCAAGGGGTATGGATAAGCAAAAGACCGAAGATTTCATAATTAAAGCTTGCGAACATTACAGAAAATATTTAATCCGACAGCGTGAGAGGGAGAGATGATATGAAAAAGCAAATAACAAATTTCAGCTTGGGTACAGGCGAATATATGATAAACGGGGTAAGATATATCGTTTGCGGTAAATTTGAGGATTTTAACATTAAAAAATATAGCGACAGCAATCATTTGAATAACAGATTGAAAAAATATCTCACGGGCGATTTCGCAGAATTGTCTGTTGACAGCATCAATGATAAAATGACAGATGAATATGATTGTTCGACTGTCGGAAAGGAGGATTAAATGCAGTCGAAAAACAAAAATCAAATAGGGATAACGGCTCTTTATTGTCGTTTATCCCGTGATGACGGAACGGAAAGCGAGAGCAACTCCATAGGCAATCAAAAGAAGCTGTTATCACAAAAAGCAAAAGAAATGGGTTTAACGGATACAAAATATTATGTGGATGACGGATATACCGGAACAAATTTTAACCGTCCCGGATTTCAACAGCTTATCGACGATATTGAAATCGGGCTTGTTTCTGCCGTAATGGTTAAAGATTTATCCCGCCTGGGTCGTGATTATGTTTCGGTAGGTAATTATACCGACAGCTATTTTCCCGAACATAATGTTTGTTTTATTGCCGTGAACGATGCCATTGACAGCGATGAGGGAGAAAGCGAAATTGCACCGTTCAAGAATATCTTAAACGAAATGTATGCGAGAGACATTTCAAAAAAGATTCGTTCGTCCCACAGGCTCAGAGACAGTATGGGAGAGCCGTTATCGCAACCGCCATACGGATATATGAAGTCACCGGAAAACAAAAAGAAATGGATAATTGACCCCGAAGCCGCAACCGTTGTGAAAAGCATATTTAAAATGTGTCTCGACGGTAAAGGCAATGAAACCATTGCAAGAAAATTGCAGGAAAACAAAGTGCTTATTCCTATGGCTTATTGGCGGTCAAAAGGATTGAACAGAGGCGGAAAGAAGACACAGACCAATCCGTACAAATGGTGTAAGACAACTGTTCAAAAAATTCTTTCTCAACAAGAGTATTGCGGAGATATTATCAATTTCAAAACATATTCCAAGTCATTTAAAAACAAAACAAGATATGAAAACTCCAAAGAGAATTGGGCTGTATTCAAGGATGTTAATGAGCCGATAATCGACCGAGAAACATTTGAAACCGTACAGAAATTTATTTCAAAAACAAAGCGTCGGGCTCCGAAAAAAGAAAACGGCGAACGGAGCATATTTAACGGTTTGATATATTGCGGAGATTGCCACAGTAAAATGAGATACCACACAAGCACCTCGAATAAAGAAATTCACTATTTCACTTGTTCTGATAACAAGGTAGATTATCGAGGAAAGTGCCCGGGAAGACATTATGTCAGAGCAGACGCCCTTGAAGAAGTTGTAAAACTTGAATTAAGGCGACTTGTTGAAATGTTGGAAATTGACGAGTCATATTTTGCACAACTGCTTTTGCGGAAAAATGACGAAGAAAGAGAAAAAGACAAAAAATTTTTAGAGTCGGAACTGCAAAAAGCGATTGCACGCAGCAACACGGTATCACAACTTTATGAAAAGCTATATGAGGATAATGTAATCGGAAAAGTCAGCGATGAGTGGTTTGTTGAGTTATCTCATAAATACGAAAAAGAGCGTATGGACTTAAAAGCCAAAATTGCGGATACTCGACACCAAATCGAAGAGTTGAAAAACACCAATTCGGAATATGGAAAATTCATATCGGCAATTCGCAGGTTTATGCAAATGGATAATCTGACATCACCGCTGCTTCGAGAACTGATTGACCATATCGATATTTTTGAAACAGAGGGTACAGGCAAAAGTCGAACGCAACGAATCGTTATATATTACCGTTTTATCGGATATATCGAATTGCCGAACACCACAAAACAAACCCATATTGCGGATACACGCAAAGGTGTTGCCGTAGAGTATATAACCGAACAATTCACGGCATAAAAAAGAGCAAGGTGTTACCCTTGCTCGTACATAAAAATTATATGATAAAACAAAAAGAGTGTTCATAAGTCAAATCCCTTATGAACACTCGATATGGTGCGAGTGACGGGACTTGAACCCGTACGTCGTGAAACACACGCCCCTCAAACGTGCCTGTCTGCCTATTCCAGCACACTCGCTAATATTAAGTTTTTGTATTGAGATTGTTTCCTCTCGATCAACGAGTGTTATTATACCACCGTAATTTACAAATGTCAACACTTTTTTTGAAAAAATACATTTCAGAAGCAATAAATTTGCAATTTGTATTTTTATGTGTTATAATAAAAATGTTGTGATGTTGAAAAACATCAGTAAATAACAGAATAAAAGGTATTGTGAAGGAGAAAATATGAATAAAAAAATAAGTAAATTTGTTTCTTGCGTTCTTGCTGTAACTTTGTTTATGAGCCTTCTTACTGTTACCGCTTTTGCGGCAGAAAGTAATTATGATTTGAACGGCGACGGAAAGGTATCAGTATCTGATGTAACCGCTTTGCAGTTAAGAATTTCGGGGAACAGAAGTAATTGGACCGATGCATATGAAAAGCGTGCGGATATTAACGGTGACGGCAAAATTGATATTAATGATGTAACCGCTTTGCAAAATATTCTTATGAATGCGTCAAGCGGAGGTACAAGCAGCGGAGCAAGTGCAGCTAATTCATTTTTAATTAAATTACCGTCAAATAAAATTGACAGCAGTTATCAGGGAAGAACATATAAACTTTCCGATAAAGAAAGGGCTTACATAGAAAAAATTGTAATGGGTGAGTTCGGTACTTCTTATGCAGGTTCTGTATTTATTGCACAGTGTATAAGAGATGCTCTTGTTTACGGATATTGCAAAAATCCTATGGATTTAAGAAAATCATCTGCCAACGGCGGTATGGGGTATGACGGATACAGAGAAAATGTAAACGCAAACGCTAAAAATGCCGTGTCATATGTTTTTGACAATGGCGGTAACGCTGTTCAGCACCGTATACTTGTAATGTGTACAGATGAGTATTATAACGCTTATCCGAACAATTGGCATTCAACTCAAAATTACATAACAAAATACGAAAATGTACTGTTCTTTGACTATTGGAACTGATTTTTACCGCTGACCGAGAGGTTGGCGGTATTTTTTATGCAACTTAACCTTTGTATTCTGCATTTTACCTAAAAATACTTTAAATTGAATACAATTTCTGCTATTCTATAAATGTACTTAATAAATGAATTTAACTTCACAGAGGGAATATATGAAGATAAAGATAATTAAAGACAGCACGGTTACCGAAGCCGAGATTACGGTTAAATGTGCGGCTGTTGACGAGAATTTAAAAAGACTGCTTGACGAGCTTGAACATAACAATGCAAAGCTGACAGGCAGAATTGATGATAAAACATTTCTTATATCTGCTGAAATGATTTATTACATAGAAAGCGTTGATGAAAAGACATTTATTTATTCTCAAAATAAGGTGTATGAAACCGATTACAAACTCTATCAGACAGAACAGCTTTTACCGCAATCCGATTTTGTAAGGATAAGTAAAAATTGTATTCTTAATATAAGCAAACTTACGAGTGTAAAGCCATTGCTTAACGGAAAAATGGAAGTACATATGAATAACGGAGAAGTTCAGATTGTAAACAGACATTATTTAAAAGATTTTAAAAGTAAATTCGGACTGTAAAGGGGATAGAACAATGAATAAATTAAGTCAGTTTTTTTCTGTTTTTGTAAATTCATTTGCTTGGCAAACACTTATACTTGCTTTGCTCAATGTATTTTTAGGCAGCGGTTTTGTTTTTAATGCATACAGCGTGATTCAATGCTTTATTGTCGCATTGGTTATTTCTGTATTAATGTTTGTGACCGACATGATATTGTCAAACGGTTTTAAACTCAAACTTAGTTTGTTGACTGTAAGCATAATAGATATTTTAGAAGTTTTTGCCGTGGTTATGGTAGTAGGCGGAGCAATATTCGGTTGGTTTGATTTTGTAATGTCAGACTTGCTGATTGCGGCAGGTGTAATTATTGCGGTATTTTTGATAGTGTTTACAATTCATATGTTGAGAATGAAAGCAGATTCAAATACGATTAATAAAATATTAAAGGAGAGAAACAGCAATGAAAAAAGCAATAGTAATTGAAAATTTAACAAAGAATTACGGCGATTTAAAGGCTGTTGACAATATTAGTTTTTATGTTGAAGAAGGCAGTCTGTTTGCATTTTTAGGACCGAACGGAGCGGGAAAGTCAACCATCATAAGTATATTGAATACTTTTTTAAAGCCTGACGGCGGCAGAGTTGAAATCGGCGGAAGAATACTCGGAAAAGAAGATTCAAAAATAAGAGCCGAAATCGGAGCGGTATTTCAGGAAAGTTTGCTTGACCCGCTGCTTACCGTAAAAGAAAACCTTTCAATACGAGGTAGTTTTTACGGTTTAAAAGGTAAAAGTTTGAAAAATGCAGTTGCCGATGCTATCGAAAAATCGGGTGCAACCGATTTTATGAACAGACCGTACGGTAAACTTTCGGGCGGTCAGCGCAGAAGAGCAGATATTGCAAGAGCATTGATTAATACACCTAAAATATTATTTCTCGACGAACCGACTACTGGACTTGACCCGCAAACAAGACTTGCGGTATGGGAAACCGTAAGTAATTTACGAAAAGAATACGGAATGACGGTTTTTCTTACCACTCATTATCTTGAAGAAGCAGAGAACGCAGGATATGTTGTAATTATGGATTCGGGTAAAATTGCGGCGCAAGGAACTCCCGTTGAACTTAAAAGCAAATATGTTTCGGATATGCTTACAATATACCATAAAGGCAGTACAATGGCAGATATTGAAAGGATACTGAAGTCAAAGAATATGAAATACACATTTACGAAAGAAACCGTGAAAATTCCCGTTAAGTCAACTTTTGCAGCTTTGCCGATAGTCAATGAGCTAAAGGATTACATATTTGATTTTGAAGTTCAGAAGGGTAAAATGGATGATTTATTTGTAGCTGTTACAGGAAAGGAGATAAAGTAATGCTTGCTTTGGTAAAAAGAAATATTAAAATATATTTCAGAAATAAGGGCGCTTGGCTTGCGTCTTTGCTTACGGTGTTTATAATCATCGGCTTGTATGCGCTTTTTCTCGGAGATCAACTTTCAAAAGGTTTTGAGGGTATAGGACTTGACAGTCCAAGACTTCTTACAGACGGTTGGATAATGGCAGGTATTATTTCTATTATGCCGCTTTCAATATCTCTCGGTGCGGTATCAATAGTAAGCGACAGGTCAAAAGGACTTTTTAAAGACTTTTACTGTTCACCTGTAAGCCGCAGCAGAATAACTCTCGGATATATTTTAAGTCTAGCTTTGATTTCGTTTTTTATTACATTGATAGGTTTTATTCTCGGTGAAATATACATAGTTGTGAACGGCGGAGAATTATTAAGCCTTTTGAATATGCTTAAGGTTGTCGGCATAATTGCAATTGACGACCTTGCGACAACTTCTATTGTTATGTTTATTGCAATGTTTATAACAACCGAGGGTGCATATACCGCCGTATGTACAGTTATAGGTACAATTTCCGGATTTATTACAGGTATTTATATTCCTGTAGGTTCGTTACCTGATTCGGTTGCAACTGCAGTAAAATGTTTTCCGATTTCTCATGCGGGCAGTATGTTAAGACAGATTTTTACAGAGAGTGCAATTACCGAATGTACTAAATCTGTACCTGCCGAATTAAAACCTGATGTAATCAATCAGATTAATTCCGAGATGGGTATAATCTATTCGTTCGGCGACCATACGGTGACTGATTTTGAAAGCATAATTGTTCTTGTTGCAACCGCAGCGGTTTTCTTTGTACTGACAGCTTTTGCGGCAAGAAGAAAAAAGAAGTAATTTATTTTAAATATATACATAATAGGGGCGTTGTTTACATACAATGCTCTTATTTTTTATATAAATACTTTTATTTCTTTGAAAATTATGTTATACTAAACAATGTATATTAGATTGGAAAAACCAAATTATAGATTCGGAGATGATATGATGAATTCTATTGAAAGAAAAATTATTGCCGACGGTGTTGCTTTTAACAACATCAAGGTAAATAGATTTAAAACAATCAGAATGAGCATTAATCTGTATGTACCTTTAAATGTTGAGGATGCGGCACACAATGCTCTTTTGCGTGGATTGCTTACACGCTCATGCAAGGCTTACCCTGATTTTACTCAATTCAGCAAAAAGCTCAGCGCTCTTTACGGAACAGATATTGTATCAAGCGTAAAAAAGACAGGCGCTTATCAGGTGCTGACTTTTACAGCGGTTGGTATTGACGACAGATATGTGTTTACCGACGAAATCATTTCAGCGGAAATTTCAAAGCTTTTGTGTGAGGTTATCTTTAATCCTAACATTACCGACGGTAAATTTAATGATAATGATTTTGAGCAGGAACGCAGACAGTTGCTTGACGCTATTGACGCAGAGTTTAACGATAAGCGTGGCTATGCGATAAGCACAATGCTTTCAAATATGCTTAAAAACGAAACCTGCGGAATCAAGCGTTACGGCAGTGTTGAAGAAATCAAAAAGATTACTCCCGAAAGCCTTGTGGATGCGTGGAAAAAATTATTAAAAGACTCTGTTGTAGAAATTTTCTATATCGGTGACAGCGGTGCCGACAAAGCGGAAAAAGTATTTACAGACGCATACAGCAAGATTAACAGAACACCTTGCAAGGTTGATATGAGTTATGTCAAGAGTGCGGACAAAGTACAGAGTGTTGTTGAAGAAATGGATGTTTCACAGTCAAAACTTGTGCTCGGTTTCCGTTCGGGTGTCGGCTGTACAGATACCGAAAAAGAGTGGATTGCAGGCAGACTTATGTGCGCTGTTCTCGGAGGTACCGCCAACTCAAAACTTTTTAACAATGTAAGAGAAAAGCAGAGCCTTTGCTACTACTGTGCGGCAAGCTACAATTTTATTAACGGTCTTATGATAGTTGACAGCGGCGTACTCAATGAAAATATTGAAAAAACCGAGAAAGCAATTCTCAAAGAAGTTGAAGATATGAAAAACGGCAATATCACCGACTTTGAAATTGAGGCTACAAAGCGTGCAATAGTAAACGGATTCCGTACATCCAACGATACCACAGCCGGTATAGACAACTGGTATTCTTCACAGTTTATAAATGACGGTTTTAACAGCATTGAAGAACTTGCGGCAAAATATAATGCAGTTACAAAGGAAGAAATTGTAGAGGCAGCCAAAAAGCTCACACTTGATACTGTATATGTTCTTAAAAATAAATAAACTGCGAAAGGAAGTGTGTTAAATGGATATTAAAGAAATAAAATCTGAAAGAGTTGCAGAAAAATATTATAAAATAAATCATCCGTCGGGACTTACAATTTATGTATATCCAAAAGAGGGATACAATTCGGCTTATGCTATTTTCGGTACACGCTACGGCAGTATTAATACAAAGTTTTCTGTAGATGACGGCGAAACAATTACCGTACCTGACGGTATAGCGCATTATCTTGAGCATAAACTTTTTGAAAGCGAAGACGGCGACGCATTTGTTCGTTATGCACAAACAGGTGCAAATGCCAATGCTTATACAAGTTTTGAAAAGACCTGCTATCTTTTTTCTTGTACAGAAAAATTTGATGAAAGTCTTGAAATTTTACTTGATTTTGTTCAGTCACCGTATTTTACTGCGCAGACCGTAGCTAAGGAACAGGGTATTATCGGTCAGGAAATCAAAATGTATGATGATGCACCTGACTGGCGAGTAATGTTCAATATGCTTGAAAATATGTATCACAATCACCCTGTAAAGATTGATATTGCAGGTACGGTTGAAAGTATTGCTGAAATTACAGCCGAAAAATTATACGAAGTGTATAATGTGTTCTACAACCTTAACAATATGGTGCTTTGCGTTTCGGGCAATGTTACTGTCGACAAGGTTTTAAAAACAGCCGACAGACTTTTGAAACCGAGTGAAAAACATACTATTCACAATGTATTTGAAAACGAGCCTTACGAAATTGTTAAGCCGTATGTAGAACAGGAATTTTCTGTTTCTATGCCTATATTTAATCTCGGATTTAAGGAAAAAGCGGATTGCGTAAAAGGCGACGCACAGGCGGCTCATACGGATATTTTGCTATTCCTTTTAGCGTCTGAAACAAGTGAATTGTATCGTAAATTGCTTGATGCAAACCTTATTAACAGCTCGTTCTCTTATGAACTGTTTGACGGCCCCGGTTACTGTTCGGTTATCTTTGGCGGTGAGTCAAGAGAACCGCAGAAAGCAGCGGAAATGATTAAGGATTATATTGTTAAACTTAAAAAAAACGGAATTGATAAGGAAGAGTTTGAAATTGCCAAAAAATCAATTTACGGCGATACAGTTGCATCTCTCAATTCTGTAGATACAATTTCAAATATTCTTGCCGACTACCATTTCAAAGGCAATAATATGTTTGACTATATTGATGAAATCGCAAACGCTACAATAGAAGATGTTACAAAGCGACTTGATTGTATGCTTGATGTAAATAACTGTACTTTGTCGGTTGTAAAGCCAATTCAGGACGGTGAAAAGTAATGGACTATAATGTTTCGTTTCCGGGACTTGGTCTTGAATTTACCGTAAATCCTGTTGCTTTTACCATTGGTAATTACCCGGTTTATTGGTACGGTATAATTATTGCGTCGGGACTTCTGCTTGCAGTGCTTTATGCCTATGTCAGTTCCAAACGATACAATGTTGACGGCAATAAGCTGATTAATTGTATTCTTGTGGGAATCATAACGGGTATTATTGGCGCAAGACTTTACTATTGCTTTTTTGAATGGGATTATTACGGCAAAAATCCGATTGAAATTCTCTATATAAACAACGGCGGTCTTGCAATTTACGGCGGCATTATCGGTGCGCTTTTAGGCGGTCTTACGGTTGCAAAAATTCAAAAAATGAAAATTATGCCGATTCTCGATATTACTATGATGGGCTTTTTGCTCGGACAGGGAATAGGCAGATGGGGCAATTTTATGAATCAGGAGGCATTCGGCGCACCTACCGATTTACCGTGGGGAATGGTAAGTCAGGGTACAGACAATGTTGCGGTTCACCCGTGCTTTTTCTATGAATCGGTATGGTGCCTGCTCGGATTTGTGGTTTTGCATTTTTACGGAAAATACAGACAAAGATATGCAGGGCAAATTTTCTTCAGCTATCTTGTGTGGTACGGCTTTGAAAGAATGATAGTAGAGGGACTCAGAACAGACAGCCTATATATGCACTTCCAAATTTTTGGCAATGCGGTGCGAGTATCTCAGCTTTTGTCGGCAATTATTTTTATTGTAGGTATAGTTATGCTTTTGATAAACATAAAGAGAAAGGACAGTTTTTATGCAGATTATAGACGGAAAAAAGGTATCGGCTCAGGTAAAGCAAGAAGTAAAAAATGAAACCGAGCTTTTAAAGAAAGAATATTCGATTACACCGGGACTTGCCGTTGTAATCGTAGGTGACGACCCTGCGTCGAGAGTTTATGTAAATAATAAAAAGAAAGCCTGCGAACTTGTAGGATTTCATTCCGAGGAATATGCTTTGCCTGCGGAAACCACACAGGAAGAACTTTTAAGCCTTGTAAAAGAACTTAATGAGAAAAAAGATATAAACGGTATTCTTGTTCAGCTCCCATTGCCAAAGCATCTTGATGATAAGGCAGTAATTGAGGCAATCAGTCCGCTTAAAGATGTTGATGCGTTCCATGCTGTAAATGTAGGTAAAATTATGCTCGGTGAGTATGATTTTCTCCCTTGCACACCTGCCGGCGTAATGGAAATGCTCCATTATTACAATATTGAAGTCAGCGGCAAAAATTGTGTTGTAATCGGCAGAAGCAATATTGTAGGCAAACCTATGGGAATGCTTTTACTTCACGAAAACGGCACTGTAACAATTTGCCACAGCCGCACAAAGAATCTTGCAGAAATTTGCAGTAAGGCAGATATTCTTGTTGCAGCGGTGGGCAAACCGAAGTTTGTTACGGCAGATATGGTAAAAGAGGGCGCTGTGGTAATTGATGTAGGTATGGACAGAGATGAAAACGGCAAACTTTGCGGTGATGTTGATTTTGAGAATGTAAAGGACAAATGTTCATACATAACTCCTGTTCCGGGCGGTGTTGGTCCTATGACAATTGCAACACTTATGAAAAACACTGTAAAGGCTGCAAAAATTCAGAATAACCTGTAAAAATAAGGTTGACAACAAATTATATTTGTGTTATGCTATATAAGCCGCATATTGTGGGTTGTTAAATGAGTTATGCTCTACCTGCAGATAGCGAGACATATGTAAAGGTGGGTACTAAAATGTACGCAGTTATTCAGACAGGCGGTAAGCAGTACAAGGTAACAAACGATCAGGTTATCTTCGTTGAAAAGCTTAACGCAGAGGCAAACGATACAGTAACATTCGATGTTATTGCTGTTGGCACAGATGACGGCATTAAGGTTGGCACTCCTGTTGTTGAGGGTGCAAAGGTTACTGCAGAGGTATTAAAGAACGGTAAAGGCAAGAAAATCAGAGTTGCTACTTACAAGCCAAAGAAAGGCGAGAAGAGAGCAATGGGTCACAGACAGCCTTACACACAGGTTAAGATTACTTCAATCGAGATCTGAGAATGATTACGGTAACATTTTTTAAATCGGCTGATTATTTTAAAGGCTTTAAAATTTCGGGACATGCTGATTTTAATACCAGCGGGCCTGATATAGTGTGTGCAGGCGTAAGCTCTGCGGCAATTATGACAGCCAATACAATCACCGATGTTCTGCATACGGATGCAGAGGTTACCGACAGCGACGGCTTTATTAATTTAAGCCTTAGCAGTGCAGAGGCAAAAGAAGCGTCTCATTTAATTGAGGGCTTATGGCTTCACTTATCTGCTTTACAAAAGCAGTACAAAAAGTATATTAAAGTTATTATTTCGGAGGTGTAAGGTAATGATTAAGGTAAATCTTCAGCTTTTCGCTCATAAAAAAGGTATGGGTTCTACAAAGAACGGCCGTGACAGTGAATCAAAGCGTCTTGGTGTAAAGCGTGCAGACGGACAGAAGGTTCTCGCAGGCAACATCCTTGTTAAGCAGAGAGGTACTCACATTCATCCAGGTAACAACGTAGGTATCGGTTCAGACGACACATTATTCGCAAAGATCGACGGCGTTGTAAAGTTTGAGCGTGTAGGCAAGGACAGAAAGCGTGCAAGCGTTTATCCTGTTGAGCAGTAATTTGCGCATTATCTTAGGGTGGATATTTATTATCCACCCTTTTTTGTTAGGTATTGATTTTTATTGTACTTTGAGGGTATAATAAAAATGGGTTTACAATTCATAATACTTAATTTTAAATCGTGATTTTCGGCAAATTTTGATAATGAATTAATCACGCATTATAAATTATGAATTAGAAATAAATTCGTCATTTGGAGGTTAGCAGAGATGTTTGTAGATACAGCGAAAATATATATAAAAGCCGGTGACGGCGGTGACGGTGCAGTATCGTTTCACCGAGAAAAATACATTGCGGCAGGCGGCCCTGATGGCGGAGATGGCGGCAGAGGAGGAAATGTAGTATTTCTTGCAGATACCAATCTTTCTACTCTTGCCGATTTCAGATATAAACGCAAATACCTTGCAAAAAAAGGCGAAAACGGTCGAGGCGGTCGCTGCAGAGGCAAAAATGCAGAGGATTTAATAATTCGTGTTCCTCTCGGTACACTTGTTAAAGAAGAGGAAACAGGCAGAGTTTTAGCCGATGTATCATCTTCAGAGCCGTATATTGTTGCGAGAGGCGGTAAGGGCGGCTGGGGCAATCCGCATTTTGCTACTCCTGTTCGTCAGGTTCCCCGTTTTGCAAAACCCGGTTTACCCGGAGAAGAGTTTAATGTTACTCTTGAACTTAAACTTTTGGCGGATGTCGGACTTGTTGGATTTCCTAATGTAGGTAAAAGTACACTTGTATCCGTAGTTTCACAGGCAAAGCCGCTTATTGCAAACTACCATTTCACAACCATTACACCTGTACTTGGTGTTGTATCAATGGGTGAGGGTTCTTCTTTTGTAATGGCTGATATTCCCGGACTTATTGAGGGCGCATGGCAGGGAACAGGTCTTGGACATCAGTTTTTACGCCATATTGAGCGCTGTAGAATGCTCGTGCATATTGTAGATGTGTCGGGTTCAGAGGGCAGAGATCCGAAAGAGGATTTTGAAACAATTAACAACGAGCTTAAAAAATTCAACCCTGAGCTTGCCGAGCGACCTATGATTGTTGCGGGAAATAAATGCGATATGGCAACTGATGAACAGATAGCGGATTTCAAGGCTTATGTTGAGGCACAAGGTTATGATTTCTTCCCGATTATGGCGGCAATTCGTTATGATGTTGATCCTATGTTAAATAAAATCAGAGAAATGCTCTCAAAACTTCCTCCGATTACTCATTATGAGGCAGAACCTGCTCCGATTGTGATAGCAGAGGATTTTGAAGATCATTCGGTTACCGTAAAGAATGTTAATGGTATCTATACTGTAGAGGCGGACTGGCTGTTACAGGTTATGAAAGGCATTAATTTCGATGATTACGAAAGCCTTAACTATTTCCAAAAAGTTCTTATTGATAACGGTGTAATTGACGCACTTCGAGCAAAAGGTTGCGGCGAGGGCGACACGGTTTCAATATATGAGCTTGAATTTGATTTTGTTGACTAACAGGGTGTTTGTATGGAAAATGAGAATATAATTGAGCATACCTATGCAGACGAGGTTTCTCCGCTTACGCTTGCGTTTGTAGGCGACGGTGTGTACGATTTGCTTGTTCGTGCATATCTTGTACGACAGAGCAACCGTCCTGTAGGTGAGCTTAACAAAATAAAGGTTGGCTTTGTTAATTGCAAAAGTCAGGCAGAGTATGCCAAAGTTTTAATACCGCATCTTTCAGAAAAAGAATTATCGGTATATAAAAGAGGAAGAAATGCCGCCCCTAAATGTACTCCGAAAAACGGCACTGTGGCAGATTACCATAGTGCTACGGGACTTGAGAGCCTTTTCGGATACTTATATTTAAAAAATGAAAAAGAAAGAATTTCTGAGTTGTTTGATATTATTTTACATATTTCGCTAAATGGAAGTGGTAATTGTGAAAAATAAGCTTGATATTAAGACTGCGGTTGCCGACTATGCAATAATGCTTGCAGGAGCAGCTGTTTATGCAACTTCTGTTGTGGTTTTTACGGCTCCTAACGATATTGCACCGGGCGGACTTACAGGTGTGGCTACAATGCTTAATCATATGTTCGGTTTGCCTATAGGTACTATGGTGTTAGTTATGAACATTCCTTTGTTTATATGGGGCGCTGTTGAAAACGGCATTTCATTTCTTACAAAAACAATAGCAGGCACGGTATTCGCTTCAATACTTATAGATGTATTTACACCGATTATGACTGCCTATACCGGCGACAGAATTTTGGTTGCAATATTTGGCGGAATACTTAACGGTGTCGGACTTGAAATGATATTTATGCGTGGCGGTTCGACGGGCGGCACGGATATTGTTGCTCTGAATTTGCACAAACATTTCCCGTATTTTTCAACAGGAAATCTTATTTTTGCAGCAGACGCACTTGTGCTTATTATGGTGTTCTTTGTATATAACAGTATTGAAAGTGTTTTGTATGCTGTGGTTACAATATTTTTCAGTATTAAAGTTATTGACACTATTTCATACGGTGTTGCGAGAGATAACGGTAAACTTATGTTTATTATTACTGATAAATACGCAGAAATTTGCAGTATGATTATGACTGAAAATGACAGAGGAATAACCTTGCTTAACGGCGAGGGCGCATACAGCGGCAAGCCGAAAAGAGTTATTATGTGTGCTGTCAGACCGCATCAGGTATATAAAATTACAAACACCGTAAAAAGTGTGGATAAAAGAGCTTTTATTATAGTAACAACAGCAGGCTCTATAAAGGGCAAAGGATTTATAACAAAAACCGGCATCGGCTCATAAGCTGATGTCGGTTTTCGACTTTACATAAAGAAAATAATTTTAATTTCCGCCCGGTCCGTCTTGTCTTTCTCGTTTGTCATCAAGCGGTTTGTGCCCTGTAGTTACCCATTGATTATCGGTAGCACTCTTTTTATTTTCACCGTTTACAGTGGGCAAAGGCTTTATATTATTGCTGCCGTTCGTTCTGTGACACATAAAATCACCCCTTGATTTATTTTGCGATAAATCAAGGGGTTTATGAATTTGCATTTAAATTTTCCGTTCGTAAGTCAAACATTTTGTTTTGGTATTTTTGCTTTAGTAAAAGGTCTACTGTCAAAGACAATAGACCTTTGGTGCCGGTGACCGGACTTGAACCGGTACGGTATCGCTACCGGCGGATTTTGAGTTATTTGCTTCATACGGAATACAAACGAACTCAAACCCCTATGGAGGTCGTCAACGGACACCTAAAAGCCCGCAATTACTAATTATTTTGAAACTGATGTGTTAAAAAGCTCCGTTACGTCTGCCATTTCCGCATTTCTCAATTTTGACGGGAATTTTGGATTTTGGAGGGACATCGGAGGGATGTAACCCCAAAACGGGGCACAACAGCACACGCAATAGATTTATAAATCGCAAACATATTATAGCGTATTTCTCTGCCATTGACAACATATTTTCAAAAAAAGAGGTATCGCTATGAAATCACGCGCACATTATGAAAAACTGTTTTCTTCTTTTCCCGATGTTGTAACCCTCCCCGAATTTCAATCAATGCTCGGAGGTATCGGTGACAGTACCGCCCGAAAAATAATGAGGGCAAACAAAGTTAAACACTTCTATATAAGAAGTACATACATGATTCCAAAAGCCTGTGTGATCGATTATGTATTGAGCGAGGATTATGCAAAATACAGCAAGACACTCAAAGCAAGGGTCTGAACTGCAAGCCGTTTGAGAAATCAAGCGGCTTTTTCATTTCCGTACATAGCCGTCTGCTTCGCCGCAGGCGGCTAAATCTATGTAAAGGAGGAAACCCCAAAATGGCGAACTGTAAAGTAATAGCGGTGACGAACCAAAAAGGCGGCGTGGGTAAAACCACAACAACCGCAAGTCTCGGTATCGGTCTGGCGCAGGAAAACAAACGGGTACTACTGATCGACGCGGACGCGCAGGCTTCTCTGACGCTCTCCCTCGGTTATGCCAAACCCGACGAGTTGCCCGTTACCCTGACGGACATTATGCAGAGTGTAATCGACGACACGCCGATTCCCGACGGACACGGTATTTTGCACCACGGCGAGGGCGTTGACCTGCTCCCGGCAAACATTACCCTATCGGGTATGGAAATCCGGCTCATAAACGCTATGAACCGTGAACGGGCGCTGCGGACATATCTGGGTGAGGTCAAACCTCACTACGACTATATCCTCATTGACTGTATGCCGTCGCTCGGTATTATGCCGCTGAACTCACTGGCGGCAGCGGACAGCGTTATCATACCGTCGCAGCCGTCGTTTCTCTCGGCAAAGGGTCTGGATTTGCTTATGCACTCCATTTCACAGGTCAAGCGGCAGATCAATCCCAAGCTGAAAATCGACGGGATTCTTTTTACGATGGTAGACAGCCGAACCAACGAGGCAAAGGAAATCATTGCTTCTCTGCGCGCCCACTACGGTGAGAAAATCCGTGTGTTTGGGGCGGAAATACCCTTTTCCGTGAGAGCCGCCGAAACCAGCGGCAGGGGCAAGAGTATCTACGCCCACGACAAAAACGGCAAGGTGGCTGCTGCCTATCACGCGTTGACAAAGGAGGTGTTGGAGATTGAGCGTAAAAACGAGAGATTTAGGAATGACGCCGTTAGATGATTTGTTTTCTACCGACGAAAGCCGAGCCGAATCACAGTTTGAAAAGGTCGTGACGCTGAACCCCGCTGAAATCTCCGACTTTCCGAATCATCCGTTTAAGGTCAAACAGGATGACGCTATGGCTGAAATGGTCGAGAGCGTCCGAAAATACGGTGTGTTAGTTCCGGCTCTTGTCCGACCGAAAGAGAACGGCGGCTATGAAATGGTCGCAGGTCACAGGCGAAAGTTTGCGGCTGCTCTGGCTGAGCTGACGGAGATTCCATGTATCGTCCGCAACCTATCTGACGATGAAGCTACCATTATTATGGTAGACAGTAATCTTCAAAGGGAAACGATCTTACCGTCCGAAAAAGCATTTGCCTATAAAATGAAGCTGGAAGCTATGAAAAGGCAGGGTCAGAGGACGGATTTAACTTCTTCTCCATTGGATAATAAGTTAAGTGGAACAACATCTGCTCAACAGTTAAGTCAGAAAAGTGGAGACAGCCAACCGCAGATTTATCGCTTTATCCGCTTGACCGAACTGATCCCGCCTGTCCTGCAAATGGTGGATGACGGAAAGATTGCTTTCCGTCCTGCCGTGGAGCTGTCCTATCTTTCCAAAGACCAGCAGCAATCTCTGCACGACACAATGGAATGTGAGGACTGCACCCCGTCTTTGGCGCAAGCTATTAAAATGAAAGAGTTCAGCAAGGACGGCAGACTGACCGACGAGGTGATTCTCTCCATCATGCAGGAGGAAAAGCCAAATCAGAAAGAACAATTCAAAATGCCGAAAGAGCGTATCAGCAAATATTTTGCACCGGGGACGCCCGCGCAGAAGATCGAAGATACCATTGTTAAGGCGTTGGAAATGTACCGAAAGCGTGAACGGCAAAGAGATATGGAACGACGATAAAATTTTCCTAACAAGGGGTATCTATACCCTAAAATAAGGCAAGGTGCGGCGGTGTTCGCTTGTTCCCCCTCTCCACACCTCTCCCCCTCAAAAACTACCTGCACTACCCGAAAAAAGAGATGTCTATGGGGCTGTCAATTCACACCTTTGCAGCAGAACGCAAAAATCCGTACAATGAAGCTGCAAAGGAGGTCTTGCGATATGAAAAAAGCAATACAATTCATGCTATTGGCAGCGCTTGTCGTTTCTGTATCGGGATGTGCGAATACAAATCATCCGCAGGCAATACGGGAAAGTTCGGATATAGAGGCATTGAGAAGCGAGATTGACGAAAACGCTGTGCCAAAGGAAACGCTAACCGATTCTTTTTCGGAAAGTAAAACGAGTTCCGACGATAGCGTTATTGATGTTAAGGCGGAAACGGAATCGTCACAGGCAGAAACGCCGCAGCCTACCGCAGAACAAAGCCCTGCGCTGGGGATACAATCGCCGCAGACAGTCGTTTCAAACGATACGCCGAAACCCGAATCGTCGAAAGCCGTTGAGCCTACCACTGAACCAAAGCCAACGCCAACGCAGCAGCCAACACAGCAACAGGCAGAAGAAAAACCAACGCCGGAACCTGCACTGACTGAATCACCGCAGGAAACCGCGCCGCCCGCAGAACCTACCGCACCCGACTTCAATATCGACTATTGGATCGGTTATGCGAGAAGCTATGCGGAAAGCGTGGGACTGCGGCTTGAAAGTACGGCGGTTGACTGCTGGGACAATCCCATCACCGCAGGAGCATACAGCGCTTGCCTTGACCGGGACATTGAAAGCAGGCTGAATCGGTACAGCCGGGACGAGGATATTACCGATGTCTGGATATGGGCGCAGGCTCGCTCCGACGGGAGCTACGATCTGTATATCGGCTACGCCTAAATCCAAATCAAAACCGAATATTTCACTTTGAGCGCACTGTGTAATAACACGGTGCGTTTTTTCATTTCAAGGAGGATTTCACAGAATGAAAACGCAGAAACTTAAAAGAATGATGTCGCTGTTTCTGGCGGCTTTGATTTGCGTTACTACCCTTGTCGGGTTCGGAACGACTGCCTATGCCGCAGAGGAAACCGACGAGGTATGCCTTGTTTCCTTTCCCCGTGACGGGGACGCCAACTACGGCGGCGAATGGGGGCACGGCAGCTTTAATTTTATGAACGGATGGTTCGCACAAACTTCGCGCTATACCACCGTCCGAGCAATGGGTTCGTATGACGGCAATATCTGTTACTGCATTGAACCCGGCGTGCCGCAGGAATCGGGCGACCGCTACACCAAAAAAGGCGAGAACTTTTGGGATAATTACCCCTCGTCCTATAACCACACCATTTCGCCCGATGATATTAAGCTGTTTATCGGCCGTATCTTTCAGTACGGCTATACGGGTACAATTTCGACCTCTTGGCGTTCGCAGAATGAGGGCGGCGACAAGCTGGCTCACGCCGTTGCCACACAGCTTTTAGTTTGGGAAACCATCGTTGGCGAACGCGACGCCGATTTTAACAAGGTAGGCACAGGCGGTAAGGACGCAATCTGCGATCAGGTCAGCACAGGCCACCCGCTGTATAGCCAAATTATGAGCTACTACAATTCCATTGCCGCCAGCGTTCAAACCCATTCCAAAGTGCCGAGCTTCTTTGCAAAATCCACAGGCAAGGCCAAAAACATTGAACTTGAATGGGACGGCGAAAAGTACACCGCCACACTCACCGACACAAACAATGTCCTTTCCAATTACACTTTTTCGGCAAGCGTTTCGGGAATCCGTTTCTCTGTAAATGGAAAAAAGTTGGTAATCACAGCCGATACCGCACCGAGCGATACCGTCAGAATTACAGCCGAAAAGAAAAATTCACAGAGGCGCGGCGTTATCACTTGGACGGACGGCGTTTACGGCCCGAATGGAAAACTGCAAGATATTGTCACCTATGCGCAGTCAGTCAACGATCCCGTGAAAGGCTATTTGAATATTAAGGTCTCTTACGGCTCGGCAAAGATCGTGAAAACCAGCGAGGACGGCAAGGTTGAGGGCATTTCTTTTACCATTACAGGAAACGGCGTGAATAAAACCGTTCAGACAGGCGAAGGCGGTGTTATTCAGATTGATAATCTCACTCCCGGCGTTTACACCGTGATCGAGCAGGCGTATGACAAATACGAGCCGCAGGAGGTTCGCCGCGTTACCGTTGTCAGCGGTCAGGTCGCTACCGTGAATTTCAGCAATGTTCTGAAGCGCGGCGATCTCACCGTCACCAAAACCTCGGAGGACGGACTAAATGAGGGCGTAAAATTTCATTTGTTCGGCACTTCGCTTTCGGGGCTTGCGGTGGACGAATACGCCGTTACCGACAGCACAGGTAAGGCGCATTTCCGTGATGTTCTGATCGGCACAGGCTACACGCTGGAGGAAGTCGAGACCGCCATCCGCTATGTCGTTCCTGAAAATCAGACGGCGGCGATTGAATGGAACAAGGTAACAAGCAAGAGCTTTACAAACATTTTGAAAAAATGGAATGTCACCGTTACCAAGAGCGACAGCGAAACGGGAACGCCGCAGGGCGACGCTTCTCTCGGCGGCGCGGTTTACGGTATCTACAAAGGCGAACAGCTTATCGACCGTTACACCACCGACGCAAACGGGCAATTCACCACAAAATACTATGTCTGCGGCGATGACTGGTCCGTGCGCGAGATCACACCAAGCGAGGGCTATTTGCTGGATGAATCCTCACACCATATCGGCGCGGAGGCCAAAAACTACACCGTGGAATACAATTCCACCGCAAACGATGTGACCGAACAGGTTATTAAGGGCAAAATTGCTTTGATTAAGCATACCGACGACGGCGAAACGCAGCTTGAAACCCCGGAAGTGGGTGCGAAATTTGAGGTATTCTTGAAATCCGCAGGCAGCTATGCCGCTACCAAAGATACCGAGCGCGATATTCTCACCTGCGACGAAAACGGCTTTGCTGAAACAAAAGACCTGCCCTACGGCATTTACACTGTTCATCAGGTCAAAGGCTGGGACGGTCGAGAGCTGCTGCCTGATTTTGATGTGTATATCGCAAAGAATAGGCAAACCTACCGCTACCTTGCTAACAACGCAAACTTTGAATCGTATATCAAGATCGTCAAGGTGGACGCGGAAACAGGTAAAACGATTCCCTATGCAGGCGCAGGCTTTCAGCTTTACCGCCCGGACGGCAGCCTGATTACGCAGTCTTTCACCTATCCGACCCCCGTTACCATCGACACATTCTACACCAACGACGAAGGATATTTGATTACCCCCGAAAAGATTGAGTACGGTTCGGGGTACTCGCTGGTCGAAATATTTGCCCCCTACGGTTACACGCTCAACAGCGATCCCATGTATTTTGATGTTGTGCAGGACGCCTCTACCGACGAGGGCGGCGTTGCCGTGATCGAGGTTGTCAAGCCGAACATGGCGCAGAAAGGCGTTATCAGGATCAGCAAATCCGGAGAGGTCTTTTCCTCCGTCATCGAAGCGGACGGACTGTATCAGCCTGTTTTCTCCGTTCGGGGCTTGCCGGGCGCGGTCTATGAAATCACCGCCGCCGAGGACATCATCACGCCGGATGGCACGCTGCGCACTTCTGCCGGAGAAGTGGTTGATACCGTAACGACCGACGAAACAGGGTTTGCCGAGAGTAAGCCGCTGTATCTTGGAAAATATGAGATCAGGGAAATCACAGCACCCTACGGCATGATTCTGAATCCCGAAATCCGCACCGCAGAGCTTGTGTATGCGGGACAGGAAATCGAGATCACCGAAACCTCTGCCGGCTTCTACAACGAGCGACAGAAAGCCGCTGTTTCTCTTGACAAGATTTTAGAACAGAACAAGCAGTTCGGAATCGGTGCAAACGGTGAAATGTCTGCCGTAACCTTTGGCTTGTTCGCTGCCGAGGATTTGACCGCAGCGGACGGCTCTGTTATTCCTGCAGACGGATTGCTTGAAATCCTTTCCGTTGACGAAAACGGACACGCCGACTGCAAGACTGATTTGCCGCTTGGCAGCTTCTATCTCAAAGAACTTTCCACCGACGAGCATTATATCCTCTCCGACGAAAAGTACACGATTGTCTTTGAGTACGCCGGACAGGAAACCGCCCTTGTGGAAATCAAGGCAAACGACGGCAAGCCCATCGGCAACGACCTGATTTACGGCGAAATCCACGGACTGAAAAAGAACGAGGACGGAAATGCGCTTGGCGGCGCAGTGATCGGTCTGTTTAAGCCTGATACCGAAGAATTTACAACCGATACCGCTATTCTGACTGCCACCTCCGCAGAGGACGGCAGTTTTTCTTTTGCCAATGTGCCTTATGGGAACTGGATCGTCCGTGAGATCGAAGCGCCGACCGGCTTTGTGCTGTCCGAGGGAGCATTTGCTGTAACCGTCAATGAGGACGGCGCAGTAATAGAGGTTGAGATTAAAAATACGCTAATCCGTGGTACGGTGCAAATCACAAAGGTTGATAAGGATTATCCCGACAACAAGCTGACAGGCGCAGAATTTTTTGTTTACCGTGACAGCAACGGGAACAAGGCGCTTGACGCCGACGATGAATTGCTCGGTACGCTCACCGAAACAAGCGTGGGCGTTTATGAAATGTCCGATCTTGTTTACGGCGGATATTTTGTAAAGGAGCAGAAAGCGCCGGAGGGTTTCTATCTCGACGAAAACGCCTATTATTTTGAAATCACCGAAAACGGCAAGACCGTCACCGTGGAAAACGAGGCGGGCAAAGGCTTTGTCAACACGGCAAAGGTGGGATCGCTCAAAATCATCAAGACATCTTCTGACGGAAAGATTGAGGGCTTTTCGTTCCGTGTGACCGGGCCTAATGGGTATTCCGAAGTCTTTACCACCGACAAAAACGGCGAAATTCTCATTGAAAATCTCCGCATTGGCGACTACACCGTAAGCGAGGTATCGGACGGCGCTTCTGTCGCCTATATTCTCCCCGCGGACAAGACGGCGAGCGTGTTTGAGGGCGCTGTTACAAAGGTAGAAATGCACAACGAGCTGCGCGATACCCCGAAAACAGGCGACGACAGCAATCCCGCACTCTGGAAGTGGCTGACCGCTATCGGCATGCTAGGCTTTGCCGCCTGCGGCGGTGGGTATATCGCTTATGCTATGAAGAAGAAAAAGGAGGACGCTGAATAATGGAACTGAAAACAATCGTTGCAATCGGACTGGTCGTGTTCATCGTGGGTGCTTTGATTTTCCTGAAAATCAGAGGCAAGAAGAAATAACGACCGGGGCGGCTGAAATAGGCCGTCCCTTTTACATATCCAAAACAAAAGGAGGTTCTTATTTTATGGTACACTTTTTCGATTCACACATAGCGCAGAAATATGGGGTCAATGCGGCGGTACTGGCGGGTTTCCTTTGGGACTGTGCAGAAGAAAAAAGCACGCAGTCCCCGCAGCTTCACGAGGGCAGGGTTTGGGTTCGCTGCTCGGTGCAGATGATGACGGGGTTCTTTCCGTTCCTCTCCTACGACGAAATCCGCTATGCCTTGAAACGGCTGATAAGGGCGCGTGTTCTCACAAAGGGGCGTTTCAACGAAAGCTGCTTTGACCGCACGAACTGGTACGCCTTTACCGAGTTCGGACAATTTCTTATGACAGAAAGCGAGGGACAGACAAAATGAATCTGAATATCCGTGAAATGCTCCCGAAAGAACGGGACTACGCTTATACGCAGAGCTATCAGCTTATGTCGCAAAGCGGCTGCATTGCCCTTATGCGCGGCGATTTCGGAAACGGCGGCAGAACCTTTTATCCCGACTATGAGGATCAGATCAAGCAATACCGAACCGATGAATTTGCCGCCGAGTTTGATTCCGTCATCAAGGAATTTTACAAGGTGGGTATCTTGGCTGACCGTGATTCTATGCTCGAATACTGCTGCGCCCGTCCCGACGGGCGGTTTATGGGAAATTTCAGCCGCGAATACGGGTATCGGGTTGATACTGACAAATACACCTATCTTCTGCGTTGTATTCCCGCGCCCGGCGACAACAATTTCTATTGCTATGCCTATGTTTCCGACCTGCTGAACAGTCACATGGAAAAAGCAGCGCAAGGGATTCGCTTTATCGACAGCCGCTATAAAGAGCTTTTCCGTCTGCCTGACGGCGGGAATATTATCATTACCCATACGGACGGTGAGAAAATCAAAGCCTACTGCCGCTATATAGACGAAACCCACGCAGAGATCGGAAAGAACACCTATCACATCTGCGAATTTGCCCAGCATATGGAGGATTGTGGGGCAACCTATGCCCCTGCCGAACCGCTTATCCCGGAAATGTGCTATTCCACTTTACCGTCAAGCGGTGAGGTTATCAAGGTGTTTCGCGGAGATCGCAGCTATATCCCACTGAAAATGCCGATAGATTCTGCCACCGCGCGAAAGTATGCGGACGATATGAACCGCAGGCTCGGCGTTTCCAAAGCGCAGGAGGCGGCTATGCTTGCCGGTTCCATGTTCGGTTGGAGCGTACCCGCCGCAGACGCAAAGAATTATGACGAAAACGGCAATCCACGCCGACCGAAATCAAAGGATCGAGGTGACGCAAGATGAAAGACAGCAGGCACATTATTTGGACGGATTATCTTGACTACGACGACTGGAAAGAGGATTTAGAGGCGCAGTACCCCGAACTTTCCGCAAACGAGCGTATGAATTTGATGTATGAAATCAACGGCACTTATTTTCAGGACGAGAAAACGAATCTGGATATTCAGCTTTCCCGTCCGATTCTCGTTGTCGGGGACTTGGGACTTTGGCACGGCCGCCGTATGGGGTACAAAGAAATTGAAAGCGGCAATATCAGCGATTGCCTTTATACGGAACGGGACATTGACAACGCCACTTGGTTTGTGGATAAAAACGGCGATTTCCGCTGCGAGGCGATTCATCACGACGGCACAAACCACTACCTCTACCGCGCCTACAAGGACGGCGTTTCCGAAACGCAAATCGACAATCTGAAAGAAAAGATATACCGTGGTACGGCGACCCGTGCGGACATTACAAGAATAACCCGCAGGCTCGGCGACGAGATTGCCAAAGTACACGGGTTTCCGATCCCCCGTCAAAGGCGTGCCGCTGAACAGGAACGGTAAGGAGGCAAAGCTATGCAGGATTTATCCGCTTCAAGGGACTGCGCTTTTTCAGCCTTTATAACCAATCTCGGCAAATACAACGAGGGATATTTGATAGGCGAATGGGTGAAATTTCCCGTTACCAACGAAGAATTGCAGGCGGTGTTTCAGCGGATCGGCATTAACCGTCGCTATGAAGAATGGTTTATCACCGATTACGAGTGTCCCGATTCCTCTATCTATGACCTACTCGGCGAGTATGAAAGTTTAAGCGAGCTCAATTACCTTGCGGGGCAGATCATGGAGCTTGATGAAAGTGAAGAATTTTGGCAGGCTGTTTTAGATTTGGGCGAGAATACGGGCAGCATAAAAGAGCTAATCAATCTCACCGAAAACATGGATTGCTTTGATTATCTGTCGGGTGTGGAAAGCGATTACGACCTCGGCTATTACTGGATTGAACAAAGCGGCTGCTATGATACGAGCAGGCTGGGCGTACTCTCAAACTATATCGACTATGAGAGTTTCGGCAGGGATATTCGCTTTGATGAAAGCGGCGTATTTGCCGATCACGGCTATGTGCGTTCAAATGGTGGTCGATTTGTTGACATCTACGACGGCAAGGTTGAGAATATCCCCGAAGAATACCGTATCAAAAGTCCAAAGCTATATGAACGCGCCGTTGTCGGGAGAACGGAAAAAGATATGGAGCGATAATTTGCACATTTGATATTGTTTCGGCTGTTGGGTATAGTATAATATATCATGGGAAAAGGAAGTGATTACAAGTGAGCGACAACAGCTCTTATACTGATTTGGCGCAGCGGATCGAAGAATCCTTTGCCGAGATTGAGGACGAGGCGATTTCCGATTTCAGAGAAACGGACGAAGAATACAATGCACTGTATCAGCAAATTTTGAGGCTGAAAGAAAATAATCCGTTTATCCGAAAGGTGATAGACGGCAACGGCGAAATTTCTTTGAGCGCCGAGGAACACGGAGTTTTGACCGAGTATTTTCGTTTGCGGTTCAGGCTCGACGACATGGAGCGCCAACGGCTCTATTTCAGAGGACATACCGACTGCATTTCCTATCTGAAAAAGGTCGGCGCACTGTAAAATGAATATCCGATGAAAGCGGTACAGAGATAACCTGTGCCGTTTTTTACATAGCCGAGAGGTTTTCACTTAGAAAGCCCCTCGGCTATTTCTATTTAGAACGGAGGTGAAAAAGTATGCCATATATCCCGCCGGAGGTGGTGGAGAAAGCCCGTGAAATGGACTTGCTGACCTATCTTAAAAATTATGAGCCGCAGGAGCTTGTTCATTTCGGCGGTAACACCTACTGCACCCGAGAGCATGACAGCTTGAAGATTTCCAACGGAAAATGGTGCTGGTTTTCCCGTGGGATCGGCGGTTATTCGGCGCTGGACTATCTCATCAAGGTCAAAGAAATGCCCTTTACGCAGGCGGTGGAAACGATTATGGGAAATGTCGCGGTGTTGCCGCCGACCTATTCCCCCGCGCCGAGCAAGCCGAAAGAAAAAGTTTTGCTTTTGCCAAAAGCGAACCGCTGCGCCGCCCACGCCGTGGAATATCTGCATGGGCGGGGAATCGACTATGAGTTGATCGACTTCTGTATCAGCACAGGACGGTTGTATGAAAGCTATCCCCATTACAACGCTGTGTTCGTCGGGCAGGATCTGGACGGCAAGCCCCGCTATGCCAATCTGCGCGGTATCGGTACAGACTTTATCGGAGACGCAAACGGCAGCGACAAGCGGTATTCCTTTGGGATTTCCGCAGAAGCACAGAGCGACACGCTGAATCTGTTTGAATCGGCGGTAGATTTGCTGTCCTACGGGACAATGCAAAAGCTGGACGGCAAGGACTGGCGGCGAGAAAACCTGCTCTCCCTTGCAGGCGTGTATAAGCCGAAAGCAAAGATTGAGGAAAGCAGCCTGCCCGCCGCCCTTGTTCAGTATCTTGCGGACTATCCCCATATCCGAAAAGCGGTCTTGCGGCTGGATAACGACTATACGGGACGGATCGCCGCAGACACGATTAAAACGCTGCTGTCCCAAAGATACGCGGTTAAGGTGGCAATTCAACCGCCCCCGCAGGGCAAGGATTACAACGATTGTTTATGTATGCGGCTCGGACTTCCCGTTACCAAGCGAAAAGAAAGGAGCAAAGAACGATGAAATGGGCGATTTAATGAATACGGGCATGAGAATACGGCGTTTCCGTATTTCGTGCGGGTTGACGCAAAAGGCGTTAGGCGTGGCGGTTGGTTTCCCGCAGGAGAACGCCGACATACGAATTGCGCAGTACGAATCCGGCACGAGAACGCCGAAACACGAATTGCTGTGCCGTATGGCGCAGGCGCTTGATATTACTCCCTCGGCGCTTGCCGTCACTCGTATTAGAAATGCCGAAGAATTGAGCAGCCTGTTATCAGCGCTGGAAGATGAATACGGAACAACATTTTTAAATGAAGAAAGGAAACAAACGATGAAAACCTATGCAGTAACAATTACCGAAACATTGCAAAAGACGGTAGAGATTGAGGCAAATTCCAAAGCGGAAGCCGAAGCAATGGTCGAAGCCCGCTGGAATGACAGCGAATATATCCTCGACGCGGATTCCTTTGTCGGCGTAGATTTCTCCGCAAGGTCAAATGAGCGAAGCCGTGATTATGAACGCTGAAAGGAGATTTCCGCTATGAGTGAGGAAAAGAAAATCAAGGTTGTACTGCTGGAACCGGGTAAACTTGCCCGCACCGCTGAAATCGGCACTTCTATTGAAGATTTGCAAAATGCCGTTGACGGACTGATTGAACCCTTTTACCCCTTTGAGGAACAGGTGTGTATTGTCTGCAACGACGAGGGAAAGATCAACGGTATGCTGCCAAACCGAAGCGTAAAAAACAAGGACGGCGTTATGGTCGATTTCATTTTCGGCCCCGCTTTTATATGTGACTGCCGGGGCGAGAGCTTTGACAGTCTTTCCGATGAACAGATTGCCCGCTATACTAAAATGTTCCGCTATCCCGAACACTTGGCAAGGCTGAACGGAAAGCTCATCGGAATCCCGTTCAATCCGCAGCGTGAGCATGAACGCTGAATTTTTTCAGTCGGTGGCAAAATGTTCGGCCGATGGGACGAACGCCATGCGATGTACCAGCAAGCATCGCCTTTGTGATACCACAAAGGCAAAACCTTGTCAGGGGTAGCCCCTGAAACCCTTAATTTTGCTCGTCCCCGTTACAAACGGAGGGCGATATTTTTATGCGCTGAAAGGAGGCGTATGGTATGAGCGAACTGCTCTTTTTTATCATCGGAACTATGCTCGGCGGCTGTATCGGTATTGTGATTATGTGCTTGTTGCAGATCAACCGCCTGCAAGGAAAGGACGACTACAAATGAATGAACCGATGACATTTCTGGATTTTTTCAGCGGCGTGGGCGGTTTCCGCAAGGGCTTTGAGCTTTGCGGAATGGTTTGTAAAGGCCACTGCGAAATAGATAAATTCGCAGACCGCAGCTACCGCGCCATACACGATATACAGGAGGACGAATGGTATGGAGAAGATATTACCAAAATCGACCCCGCCGATCTGCCGAGGGTCAACCTCTGGGCGGGCGGATTCCCGTGTCAGGACATTTCTGTATCTGGCCGGCAAAGAGGGCTTGCCGGAGAACGAAGCTCTCTCTTTTTTGAAATCATTAGACTGCTCAAAGGCACAAAAACCGAAGATAGACCCGAATGGCTTGTCCTTGAAAATGTTAAAAATCTGCTCTCCGTTAATCGGGGATGGGACTTTGCGGCCGTTCTCAATTCGTTGGCCGAAATCGGCTATCATATCGAGTACGGACTGCTTAATTCACGCTTCCACGGCGTTCCGCAAAACAGGGAACGAATCTACCTTGTCGCTTATCGACATTTTAGAGCCGGAGGTGGACGAAAAATATTTCCTGTCACCGCAGGCGACGGCAAGGCTCTTATACAGTTAATCGGTGGCACACAGGGTAAGCGCGTTTACGACCCTGCAGGAGTAAGCTGCACGCTGATGAGCGAAGGAGGCGGTTTTGCAGGCAGGACGGGAATGTATTTCATCGATCTGTGCAAAGGCAATCCCAAGCTGACGGAACACGCCCGCTGTATCAAAGCAAGGTATGACAGCGGGATCGGCAACCGCAGCGCTGATAATTCGGGCGTGCTTTGTATGAGCGCCGATTGTCCTGACCGCACCGAGAAAACAGCTTTGATTCAGCTAAAACGAGGCGAGGCGAAAATACGGGAACAGGATTACACCAAATGCCTGATCGCAGGCTACAACAAAATTGGGGTAAGCAACCGTGGCGAAAGCTCCGGCGTTTTTTACGGCTGCCGCGCTGTACTCACCCCCGACCGTGAGAATAAGAGACAGAACGGCCGCCGTTTCAAGGAGTGCGGCGAACCCGCCTTTTGCCTGAACACGCAGGACAAACACGGCGTTTACCTCTGCGCCTGCGATTCCTGCGAACACGCTTTACCCGTAAAGCAAGCGGCAAACGCGGATAAAAGCAAATCCGAAAATAAACCGAAAATACCGCTTGGCTGCGGACGAATCCGCAAGCTGACGCCCCGTGAGTGCTGGCGGCTGCAAGGCTTTTCCGATGAAATGTTTGATAAGGCGGCCGCCGTCAATTCCGACGCCCAGCTTTACAAGCAGGCAGGCAACGGCGTGACAATCCCCGTTGTGTACGCTGTCGGCAAACGGATCGTCGAAATTCAAAATGAACTGAACAAGGAGGGCATATGAGAAAACGCAATGTTCACATTCAATTCTGGCTGGATAAAAAGGAAGCCGAGGCGTTTCAAAAAAAAGTCAAACGCAGCGGTCTTTCCCGTGAGGCGTATTTGCGGCACTTGGTAAACGGTCTTGAACCGCAGGACGCTCCGCCGCCCGATTACTACGCTATGATGAGGGAGCTCCACGGGATCGGTAACAATCTCAATCAGATTGCGGTTAAGGCGCACACTCTGAATGTGCTGGATGTGCAGAGGTATGACGAGGCCTGCCGCAAGATCGATACGGCTATTAAGAAAATCACCGAGGCGGTTATCCTGCCCCGCCCGATGAAGTAACACGATGGCTACAACATCTATCTGGCGTGTAAAGGGCTGGCTTGGAAAAGTCGTTATCTATGTGGAGAATCCCGACAAAACGACCAATCCCAAATTTTACACGGAGGAAGATATGACCGAGCGAGACGGACGGGAGCTTTCCGATGTTATCCGATATGCCGTCAATTCAGAAAAAACACAGCAGGCCGAAAACGAGGATTGTACCGTCGTTCACCGCTTTGTATCGGGGATCAACTGCTCTCCCGCTACCGCCCGCGACGAAATGCTTGCGGTAAAAAAGCGGTTCGGCAAGGAGAACGGGACGGTGGCCTACCACGGGTATCAATCCTTTGCTCCCGGCGAGGTCACGCCCGAAACGGCGCACGAGATCGGAATGAAGCTCGCCGCCCGTTTGTGGGGCGACCGTTATCAGGTGATTGTGGCGACCCACCTTGACAAAGAAAATCACCTGCACAATCATTTTGTGCTGAATACGGTGTCCTTTGTAGACGGGATCAAGTATCACCGCACTAAAAAGGATTATCACGATATGCAGACCGTTTCCGACGAGCTTTGCCGTGAGTACCGTCTATCGGTGATTGAAAATCCGCAGTACGGGAAATCCAAGCAGTACGGCGAATGGCGCGCCGAGCAGGAACAGCGCCCCACTTGGCGGGGGCTGATACGCGCCGACATCGACGAAGCAATCCGTCAGTCAATGACCGAACGGCAGTTTTTCGATACACTCCGAAAGAAAGGCTATGAGGTAAAAATCGGCAAGGATATTTCGGTCAGACCGCCGGGCAAAGAGCGTTTTGTAAGACTGATACGGAATTTCGGCGAGGACTATTCGATTGAAAATATCCGCAGACGGATTTTATCGCAGACAAAAGCTGAAAGGAAACCGTCCGCACCGTCCCGAACGGTTTTGCGGGTACGGCTGATCGGCAGCTTTTATAAAACCCGCAAGATTACAGGGTTTCGGGCGCTGTATTTCCACTACTGCTATCTGCTGGGGATCTTCCCGGAAAACAAACCGAAACAAAACAGGCGGCTTCATTTCCTCTTGCGTGAGGACTTGCGAAAGCTGGACACCATCACCGCCGAAACAAGGTTGCTTGTAAAGTATCGCATTGATACCTCCGAGCAGCTTTTTTCATACCGTGACGGTGTGAAAGACAAAATTTCTGCCCTGACCGACGAGCGAAAACAGCTTTACAAATTACAGCGGACAGCGGCGGTCAAAGCAGACCCCGAAAAGGCGGCGGAGATAAAAGAACAAATATCCGCATTGTCAAAGGAACTGGCCGCACTTAGACGGGAGGCGGTTTTATGTGACGGTATAGCCGAACGCTCCGGCGTTATCAAGGAAAAAATCAAAGCTGTCCGCAAGGACAATCAACCTGAAAGAAAGGAGAAAACCGACCATGTACAATTCCGGTGACGCAGCGGAACAGATCGTAAGGATCAGCTTGGAGGGTACGGAAGTCGCCTTAAAGCTGACCGGCTCGGCGGCAAAGAATATCGCCGCCATGATTTACGCTGTGCTGAAAAACAGGGACAAAAACAAGACCAAAGGTCGCCAGCGTTTAACCGCCATGCTCAAAAGTGGAAAGGAACTGAAAGTTTTTACCGTCGGAGAGGAACATTTGAAACAGTTTGCTACCGAGGCGAAACGCTACGGCGTAGTTTACTGCGCTCTGCGGGGCAAAGAAAAATCCGCAGACGGCATGGTGGATATTATGGTGCGTGCCGAGGACGCTTCTAAGATCAACCGCATTGTAGAACGCTTCAAGCTGGCTGCGGTCGATACCGTTTCTATCAAACGGGATATTGAAAAATCCAAAACCGAAAAATCTGCTGCCCCCTCTGTACCCGAACAGGAGAAACCCGACAAAGAAGCGGACGACAGACTGCTTGACGATCTGATGGGTGCGCCCGTGAAAAAGGGCGAGCGCACAGCGGCAAATCCCGAAGCGGAAAAAACCGCGTCTTTTGGGACAGCGGCGGAGAAATCCCATCCGTCCGCGCCTACCTCAAAGAAGCAAAGCAGAACCGCCGAGGGTACTGTTAAACCGCCCGAAGAACGCCCCTCTGTCCGTGAAGAACTGCGGGAAATCAAGGCGAAACAGCAAGAGGCGGCGACCAAAAACGAAGAACCCACCGTTTCCCAAAAGCCAGCAAAGCAGCAGACGACTGCCCACAAGCAGCCGTCCCGAAAAAAGAGCAAAAAAGTAAAGGAGCGATGATTTATGAGCAACAATTTTGACGATATTTTTGAACCCGCCCCGCAAGCCGAGGATTTTGACAAAGAGGCTTGGGCGGCAAAGAAAAAGGCGGAGCGTGACGAGGTGTACGCCCTTGCCGACGCCACCGCCGAGGAAGTCTGCGCAGATGGCGGCAAGTTCCGTGAATATCTGGATGTGCAGGCGAATTTTCGTCACTATTCCGCTACCAACGCCTTGTTGATTCTGGCGGCGAAGCCGGACGCCCGCAGGCTGGGCGACAAGGATTTTTGGCGCGATCAGGGCGTGTATATCAAAAGACAGGAATTTGGCCATCCTATCAAGATCGTAGAATCAAACGGCGAATACACCCGCGACGACGGCAGTATCGGCGTGTCGTATAACATCAAGCATGTGTATGACATTTCACAGACCACCTCCCGCATGAGAGCACAGCCGCCCGTTTCCCACGACGCAAGGGCTTTGCTCGGCGCGCTCATTTACAAAAAGCCCGTGCCGATTCAGTCTGTCGATGAATTGCCTGACGGTTTGGGCGCACTGTACGACCATGAACAGGAGGCAATTTTTGTCTGCCGCGGAATGGAGGCAAACGATCTGTTCTGCGAGGTATCAAAGGCATTGGCACAAGCAGAGCTTGCTCAAACCGGCGAAGAATACGACCCGCAAACTGCGAGCTTTAAGGCGCATTGCGTTTCGTATATTCTCGGCAAAGAGTTCGGCGTTGATGTGAGCGATTACAGTTTTGAGAATCCCGCTGATTTTCTCCGCACCGACGATCCGCAGGAAATCCGCACCGAGCTTTCCGAAATCCGAGATACCGCCTACGACATTTCCGCACGAATGGCAAGAGCGCTGGAAAAAGAAAAATCGCCCCGCCATACGGAACAGGAGCGCTGAATATGGAAAGAACAGAAAAACGAGTGCTGACCCTCGACCGCTACGAACATGGCGTTGTTATCAATGCCCTTAACGAAATGCGAAACGATCTGCTGGAAGAAGAACGCCCCACCGATATTGTTGACGAGGTTCTTTTGAAAGTAATCGACGCGCCTACAAAAAAGGAGAAACGACGCGATGAAGCGCGGGAATAATCCTCTTGTGCTTTGCCTGTTCGGGATTCTCCCCGTGGTGTGGCTGGGACTTTTGATTGCCCCGGCCGCAGGCGGGGGACTGCCCGAAATCCTTGCCCGGTTTCCTGCGGCAATGAACGACCCCTTCAAAATAGAGCTTTGCGGGGACAGTCTGAAAACTGTCCTCGTTTTGCTTTGCGTGTACGGGCTTGCTATCGGCGTATATCTTTCCTCCCGCCGCAACTACCGCAGGGGTGAGGAACACGGCTCGGCAAAATGGGGCAATGCAAGAGCCGTGAACAAAAAATATCAGGCGGCAAACCCGGAGGAAAATAAGATTCTCACACAAAATGTCCGTATGGGATTTGACGGCAAAAAGCACCGCCGTTCTCTGAATACCGTAGTTGTGGGAGGAAGCGGCGCAGGAAAAACAAGGTTCTATGCAAAACCGAACCTATGCCAAGCCGCCAATGCCGCAAGCCACGGAACAAGTTATGTGGTGCTTGATCCGAAAGGCGAAATGCTGCGAGATACGGGCTATCTGCTTGCTCAAAGGGGCTATGATGTGCGGGTGCTGGATTTGCTCAATATGGAGAAAAGCCATTGCTACAATCCGTTTGTCTATTTGCGGGACGACAACGATGTGCAGCGCTTGGTTACAAATCTGTTCAAGAGTACCACGCCGAAAGGCAGTCAATCCAACGATCCCTTTTGGGACACAGCGGCGAGTATGCTTCTGTTGGCGCTTGTGTTCTATCTCAAATATGAGGCGCCGCCCGATGAACAGAATTTTTCAATGGTTATGGAAATGCTGCGCGCCGCAGATGTCAGAGAGGACATAGACGAATACGCTTCACCGCTGGACGAGCTCTTTGAACGGCTGGAAATGCGCGACCCGGAGCATATCGCCGTGAAGTATTACAAGGACTATCATTCCGGTTCGGCAAAGACCTTGAAAAGTATTCAGATCACTTTGGCGGCTCGCTTAGAGAAATTCAATCTGTCCTCTCTTGCGGCGCTGACCGCTGCGGACGAGTTGGATTTGCCCAGCTTAGGCGAAAAGAAAGTGGCGTTGTTCGCGCTGATACCCGATAACGATACCTCGTTCAACTTTCTTGTATCAATCCTATACACGCAGCTATTCCAACAGCTCTTTTACCTTGCCGACCACAAGCACGGCGGCAGTCTGCCCGTTCCCGTCCATTTTCTGATGGACGAGTTCGCCAATGTGAGCTTGCCGGATGATTTCGACAAGATACTGTCCGTTATGCGTTCAAGGCAGGTATTTGTTTCGATTATCCTGCAAAATTTGGCGCAGTTAAAGGCCTTGTTTGAAAAGCAATGGGAATCCATTTTAGGTAATTGCGACGAGTTTCTTTACTTGGGCGGCAACGAACAATCTACGCACAAATATGTATCGGAGCTTCTCGGCAAGGCGACCATCGACACAAACACCTACGGCAGATCGTCGGGGCGTAACGGCAATTACAGTACGAACTATCAGATTTCCGGGCGCGAACTGATGACGCCCGACGAGGTGCGTATGCTGGATAACCGTTACGCTCTTTTATTTATCCGCGGAGAGCCGCCGATTATGGATGAGAAATACAACATCTTAAAACATCCGAATGTATCACTTACCACAGACGGCGGCGCAGCGCCTTATGAACACGGCGGGACGGAACACGCCGTCGCCACACTTTCCCTTGCGGGAATCCCCGCAGAGGACATTCCCGATATGGAAGATACAGAACCCGATTACGAGCTTCTTTCCGATGAGGAAATCGAAGCTCTGTTTTCAATTTAAGGAGGTATTGCAAAAATGAAAAACACCAACAAAAATAAGACCACGAAAAAGCTACCTGTCCCCGGCAAGGTCAAAAAGGGATTCCGCTTGTACTGCGCCGCAGTTTTGGCTCTCGCCTTTACTCTCTGCTGCTCGGTAACGGCCTTTGCCGCAGGCGACCCGATTACCGTTGTAAACAATTTGAGTGATTTTATCTTTGGATTGATACGCGCGGTCGGCCTGATCCTGCTCGGCTGGGGTATCGTGCAGGTGGGGCTGTCTTTTCAGTCCCACGACCCCAGCCAGCGTTCCAACGGATTCCTCACCATTGCGGGCGGCATTATCATTACCTTTGCCAAAGAGATTTTGACGCTGATTACAGGCTGACAGAAAGGAAAACGATATGGAAAAATGCGAGTGCTATATCCACTCTCTGAAACAGGGAGAAACCCATGTTCTCGGTGAGGCGACAATCATTAAGCGCTTGGGCGACAACGACTATCTGGCGGAGTATAACGGCGTGAAGTGTCACGCCATATTCAATCCCTTTGCCGGACGGTACTTTGTGGATGATGTCTACGGCGTTATACGCAATGCGCCCGACAGGGACAGCAGATAACGAAACGATACGGCATACGGGGCAGGCTGCAAAAGGCGGCCTGCCCTTACTATGCCTGAAAGGAGGACGCTGTGAAGAAATACAGCATTATTTATGCAGACCCGCCGTGGCGGTATGAACGAAACGGCGTACAGGGCGCGGCTGAAAAGCACTATCCCACGATGAGCATTGACGAGCTTTGCCGTCTGCCTGTTTCCGAACTCTCCGAAAAGGATTCTATTCTTTTTCTTTGGACGACTTTTCCGCAGCTACGAGAAGCGCTGCGGGTAATTAAGGCGTGGGGATTTGAGTATAAAAGCGTTGCCTTTGTCTGGCTCAAACTCAACAAAAGCGGCAAGGGCTGGTTTTACGGATTAGGCTTCTGGACGAGAGGAAACGCCGAAATCTGTCTGCTTGCTACAAAAGGCCATCCAAAAAGAAAATCAAACCGTGTTCACCAATTCATTATCAGCCCTTTGCGGGGGCACAGTCAGAAGCCCGACGAGGCAAGGGATAAAATTATTGAGCTTGTGGGCGATCTGCCCCGCGTAGAGCTTTTCGCAAGAGAAAAAGCGGACGGCTGGGACGCTTGGGGCAACGAGATTGACTGCGACCTTGAAATCGAGGGCTATTGTGAAAAGACGGGAGGTGATTTTGTTGTCGGATAACTGGGTCGTACAAAATCTTGAAAACGCCCTTGAAACTTGGAATCAGAAACTTGCCGAGATATGGCAGCTTATCACGCAATCACCCACGCAATTTAAGGGCGGCACGATCTGGAATGTGATCGTCAACATTCACGGCGTAGTACAAGCGATAGGGCTTGCCCTACTCGTTCTGTTCTTTGTCATCGGCGTGATGAAAACCTGCGGATCGTTTGCAGAACTGAAAAAGCCGGAGCACGCATTAAAGGTCTTTATCCGCTTTGCATTGGCAAAGGCGGCCGTCACCTACGGTCTGGAACTGATGATGGCTTTGTTCAATATCGTGCAGGGGCTTATCTCCACCATCATGACCGCCGCGGGATTCGGGACGGCAGGGCGAACGGTTCTGCCCTCTGAAATCGTGACGGCGGTTGAGGACTGCGGATTTTTTGAATCTATCCCATTGTGGGCGGTTACGCTGATCGGCGGTCTGTTCATTACGGTACTGTCTTTCATTATGATAATGACCGTATACGGCAGATTTTTCAAGCTGTATCTTTACACGGCGATTGCGCCGGTTCCTCTCTCCGCTTTTGCGGGCGAACCCTCGCAGAATGTGGGAAAGAGCTTTATCAAATCCTACGCCGCTGTCTGCTTGGAAGGCGCGATTATTGTACTGGCTTGCATTGTTTTTTCCTTATTCGCTTCTGCCCCGCCCGTGGTTGACCCGAACGCCGCGGCGGTTTCTATGGTATGGAGCTATATCGGGGAGCTTGTATTTAATATGTTAGTCCTCGTGGGCGCGGTTAAAATGGCCGACCGTGTTGTGCGTGAAATGATGGGACTGTAATTGCTTTCTGCGGATATTCGCAGGAGGCTATTTTTATATGTAAAGGAGCGATATTCTATGAACTCATACGAAGAAAAGAAACAAAGACGAATCGACTACTACAACGAGAAAGCGGAAAAGTTTGAACAGGAAAGCAGCCGCCTTGCGCACGAATCAAGCAAAATGGTTGAGGCGATCCCTATGGGACAGCCGCTTATGCCCGATCACTATTCCTACAAATCGGATAAGAACTACCGTGATCGCGCTTGGGGCAAAATGGAGAAATCCGTTGAGGCAGGTCAAAAAGCGGACTACTACCGTAGCAAAGCCGAGGCCGCTGAAAACAATTCCGCTATTTCCAGCGACGATCCCGAAGCTGTTACGAAACTGAAAGAAAAATTGCAGCAGCGGCAGGAACAGCAAAGCTATATGAAAAAGGTCAACGCTTACTACCGCAAAAACGGTACGATGAAAGGCTTTGAGGGTATTTCCGACGAAAAAGCGGCGGAAATCGACGAGGCCGTGAAAAGTGATTATTCGTGGATTAACGCCCCCTATGCGCCCTATGAGTTGTCGAACAACAATGCGGAAATTAACCGTCTGAAAAAGCGGATCGAAAGTCTGGAACGCCGGGAGGAAACCGGCTTTGTCGGCTGGCAGTTTGAGGGCGGCGAAGCTGTTGCCAACACGGAGGAAAACCGCTTGCAGCTACTTTTTGATGAAAAGCCCAGCGAAGAACAGCGCAGCAAATTAAAAGGCTGGGGTTTCCGCTGGTCGCCGTCCAATAAGGCGTGGCAGAGGCAGTTAAACAGTAACGCCATCTACGCCGCCGGGCAGATTGATTTTATAAAGCCCCTTGACGGCAGAACGCCCCGTGAATTGCAGCCGAAGCCCAAAGCCAAAGACGAACAGGAACGATAAGGAGGCGATATTTTGGAAGTTAAGATCAACCGTGAAATCCGAAACTATACGGAATCCATGTTTTTCGGACTGTCTATGCGGCAGTTCGTTTTTTCTTTGCTGGCGGTCGTTGTTGCCGTGGGACTGTATTTTCTCTTAAAGCCGTATGTCGGGACGGAAACGGTGTCGTGGATGTGTGTTCTCGGCGCCGCGCCCTTTGCGGCTATGGGATTTATCACCTACCACGGCATGACCGCAGAGAAATTCATCTGGGCGTGGATTCGCTCGGAGTTTTTAGAGCCGAAAGAGATTCGTTTTGAATCCTCGAATTTCTACTATGAAGCGCTCAAAGACAAAATTGATACAGGAGGTAAAGCATGATTAAGACCTTAAAAAACCTGCTGAAACAGGACAAGGAGCGATATTCCGTCCCACGCAAGGTGCAGGATGTTATCCCCATTCAGCGTATCTGGAAAGACGGTATCTTTCAGGTGGGCAGCCGCTTTTCCAAGACCTATAAATTCACCGATATAAACTACCTTGTGGCGAGCCGTGAGGACAAGGAATCTATGTTTCTTGCCTACTCTGAACTGCTCAACAGTCTGGATTCCGGGGCGACTACGAAAATTACAATCAATAACCGTAGGCTGAACAAGGCAAATTTCGAGCAGTCTATTTTAATGCCTATGCGGGGCGATTCCCGCGATGTGTACCGCAGGGAATACAATCAAATGCTGCTTGACAAGGTCACGGGCGCAAACGGCATTATGCAGGAGAAATATATTACGATCTCCGTTGCCAAAAAAGATATTGAGGAAGCCCGCACTTACTTTTCCCGTGTTGGCGCTGATCTGATCTCCCACTTTGCCGCCCTCGGCTCAAAATGCAGCGAACTGGACGCCGGGGAAAAGCTGCGCGTCCTCCACGACTTCTACCGTCAGGGAGAGGAAGCGGCGTTTCATTTCGACCCGCAGGATATGATGAAAAAGGGGCACGATTTCAAAGATTATATCTGCCCCGATTCCATTGAAAAGAATAGCGATTATCTGAAGCTCGGCGAGAAATATTGCCGGGTTCTTTTTCTGAAAGACTACGCCAGCTATATCAAGGACAGCATGGTAACGGAGCTCACCGACTTTAACCGCAATATGATGCTGTCGATTGATGTTGTCCCCGTTCCCACCGACGAGGCGGTGCGGGAGGTGGAAAACCGTCTGCTCGGCGTTGACACGAACATCACCAACTGGCAGCGCAGGCAGAACGCCAACAATAATTTTTCTGCGGTCGTGCCTTATGATATGGAATTGCAAAGAAAAGAAACAAAGGAATTTTTGGACGACCTGACAACGAGGGATCAGCGCATGATGTTTGCGGTGATTACGATGGTAATTACCGCAGACGATAAGAAACAGCTTGACAGCGACACCGAAACGGTGCTGTCCGTTGCAAGAAAGCATATGTGCCAGCTTGCCGTTTTGAAGTTCCAGCAGTTCGACGGCTTGAATACGGTTCTCCCTATCGGTACAAGAAAAATCAATGCGTTTCGTACTCTCACTACCGAAAGCCTTGCGGTGTTTATGCCGTTCAAGGTACAGGAGGTGCAGGACAAGGGCGGTATTTATTTCGGAGAAAACGCCATCTCTCACAATCTCATTATGTGCAACAAAGCAAATCTTCTCAATCAGTCTGCTTTCCTGCTGGGCGTTCCCGGTTCGGGCAAATCCTTTTCCGCAAAAGAGCTTATCGCTTTTCTGATTCTCAACACCGAGGACGATGTGCTGATCTGCGACCCTGAAAACGAGTTCGGCGCACTGGCGGCGGCTTTGGGCGAGGAAACGGCAACCGTTATTCATATGGCGGCAGGCGGCAAGGATCGCTTGAACGCAATGTATATGGTAGACGGCTACGGCGAGAACAATCCCATTGTGGAGAAATCGCAGTTTATCATGTCCCTTGTAGAGCAGATTGATAAAACAGGCGTTGGCCCGCAGCAGAAATCCATTATCGACCGCTGCACCGCCCTTGTGTATCAGGAGGCCGAGGCAAACGGCACGACCGCTACTCTCTGCAACCTGCGAAACAAACTGTTGGAACAGCCCGAAGAAAAAGCAAAGGAAATCGCCCTGTCGCTGGAACTGTTCACCACGGGTTCGCTGGATATTTTCGGACATGAAAGTACCGTCGATCTCGACAACCGCATTGTTGTCTTTGATATTCACAGCTTGGGTGCGCAGTTAAAGCCCACGGGACTTTTGGTTATTACCGATACCATTCTGAATCGCGTTACCATCAACTGGAAAAAGGGCAAGCGCACCCATATTTTTATCGACGAATTTCATGTGGTCTTTGAGAACGAGCAAAGCGGTATTTTCTTTAACTCCGCATGGAGGCAGTTCAGAAAGAGAAACGGTTATCCCACGGCCATTACGCAGAATGTGGAATATCTGCTCGATTCCGTACAGGCGAGCACCATGCTTTCCAACTCGGAATTTGTGGTTATGCTCAATCAGGCGTATTCCGACCGTGCCAAGCTCTCGAAGCTGCTCAATATCTCCGACGAGCAGATGAGCTATGTTACCAATGCCGACGCAGGCTGCGGACTTATCAAATACGGCTCGGCGCTTGTACCCTTTATCAACCGCTTTCCAAGAGATACAAAATTATATCAGCTTATGACGACGAAACCCGGCGAGGGTGTTTTCGGCGGGAACACATCAAACTGACAGGAGGACAATCGAATATGAAAAGCAAATATCTGATGATCGGGGCGGCATTTTTTTCCGCCCTTTTCCTTTTCTCCGGCGTTATGCTCTGGCGGCAGTATGCAGACGAAAAGCAGAGCGCCGAAGCCTTTGACAAGATCGCCGCGCTTGTGGAGGCCGAAACGCCGTCCGCCGACGAGCCGCAGGAATCTGAACCTCCGCAGCCTGAACAAACCGCTTTTGAAAAGTACGCTGTGGTGTATGAACAGAACAGCGATTTTGTGGGCTGGATTTCGATAGAGAGGACAAACATCGACTATCCCGTTATGCAGACGATTGACAACCCGAACTACTACCTGAAACACAACTTTGAAAAGGAATACAGCGATTACGGCGTTCCTTATGTGCAGGAAAACTGCGCTCTCGGCATTTCGGATAATTGTGTTCTATACGGTCATCACATGAAAAACGGCGCTATGTTCTCTGACCTCTGCAAATATGCAAGCGAGGATTTTTACAGAGAACACAAAACAATCCGCTTTGATACGCTGTCCGGGTTTGGCGAATATGAGATTATTGCGGTATTCAAAACCGCCGCCTATTCCGAACAAGGCTTTAAGTATTATCATTTCACCCGTGCGGATTCCGCAGGGGATTTCAACGCCTATGTTTCCAAATGCAAGGAGCTTTCTTTTTATGATACGGGAGTGAGCGCCGAATACGGCGATAAGCTGATTACGCTTTCCACCTGCGAATACAGCCGGCAAAACGGCAGAATGGTCGTTGTTGCAAAACAGGTTATTCCTCCCGCCGTGGAGGTGGACGGCGATGAAGCCTAAAAAATATGTTGTTTCACTTTCGGGCGGCAAGGATTCGACGGCTATGCTTTTGAGATTGTTGGAAGAACAGCGCCCGGTTGATCTGATTATCTTCTGTGATACCGGGCTTGAATTCCCGCAGATGTATGAACATCTGAACCGTTTGGAGGCGTATATCGGCAGACCGATTATCCGTCTGAAAGCGGAACACGATTTTGAATACTATTTTTACGATTACACCCCGAAAAGAAAAAATCCTGCTCTTTCAAAGTACCGAGGTATGAGTTGGGCAGGCCCCCGCAATCGCTGGTGTACGGGTATTCTCAAAACCCGTGTCATTGCCGCTTATCTCCGTGATCTGAAAGAACAATATGAAATTGTGGAGTATGTGGGTATCGCCGCAGACGAAATCAAACGCATAAAAACCGCCTGCTATCCTCTTGTGGAATGGGGAATGTCCGAAAAGGACTGCCTTGATTATTGCTATGCAAGAGGTTTTGATTGGGGCGGTTTATATCGTATTTTCAGCCGTGTTTCCTGCTGGTGCTGCCCGCTCCAAAGTTTAGAAGAACTGCGGAAGCTATATCGGTATTTCCCGGATTTATGGCGGCAACTTGAAGAATGGGACGAAAGCACTTGGAGGACTTTTATCAAAAATTATTCTGTCCGTCAGCTTGCCGCCCGGTTTGTCTTTGAAGCTAAATGGCAGGCCGCAGGCGGCAATATCCGAAGCAAAGCGTTTCACGCTGCTTTACGGAAAGAATTATCCCGGCTCGGATCGGAGGTGACGCTATGCCGGACATCAAAACAAAAAATGTTGTCAAAGGAACAGTAAAAACGATTGATAAATCGGCGGTTGCCGCAGAGCGGATGAAAGATGCCTATATCCGCACAAAGGACAAAGCGGAGCACGGCGTTTATTCTGCAGAGGGTTCAGCCGAAGAATATGCCGCAGACCGTATTTCCGGCTGTGCTGATACCGTCACCCGTGAGGCTGTTCGGCAGTTTGACAAACAAGGCCGCCGTGGGGTTCAATCTACCAAAAACAATATCTCCAAAGCAAAAGAGCATTTTCGGCAGCGGCAGGCTCAAAAATCCATTAAGACGCTGGAGCGTGGCGAAAAAACGATCAAGCAGACGGCAAAATCCACGGGTAAATCTACAATTAAAACGGCAAAGGGTTCAGTTAAGACCGCACAGAAAACGGTTAAGACTGCCGAACAGACCGCCCGAACTGCGATTAAAACGAGTGAACAGGCAGCGAAAGTCGCTCAAAAAACCGCACAGGCTTCGGCTAAAGCGGCAAGGACGGCAGCACTGGCGGCGAAAGCCACCGCCAAAGCGACCGTTGCCACGATAAAGGCGGCAGCCAAAGCCACGGTTGCGGCGGTCAAGGCGATTATAGCCGGAACAAAGGCCTTGATTTCCGCTATCGCCGCCGGCGGTTGGGTTGCCGTTGTGATTATCATTGTGGTATGCCTGATTGCTTTGATTGTCGGCTCGTGTTTCGGTATCTTTTTTTCGGGCGAGGATTCGGGAAGCAGTATGACAATGCAAAGCGTGGTACAGGAAATCAACACCGATTACCAAACGCAGCTTGACACCACCAAAACGAATATCTCCTATGATGTTTTGGAAATGTCCGGCTCCCGTGCCGTCTGGCCGGAGGTTTTGGCTGTTTATGCGGTTAAGACTACTACCGATCCGAATAATCCGCAGGATGTCGCCACTATGGACGCTTCAAAAAAAGCGATTCTAAAAGATATATTTTGGCAGATGAATACCATATCCTCACGAACCGAAACAAAGACCGAGGAAATTATCACCGAAACGGATGACGGTCACGGCAATATTGTTGAAACGAAAACGACGGTCACACGGACTTATCTGTATATATCGGTGGCTCATAAGACCGCCGGAGAAATGGCAGATAAATTCGGATTCAATGCAGATCAGCGCAAGCAGCTTGCGGAACTTCTTGCCGAAGAAAACCGCAGTATGTGGAGCGCGGTTCTTTATGGCATTTACACCGAGGACGGACAAATTGTTTCCGTTGCTCTCTCGCAGATTGGCAATGTGGGCGGTCAGCCGTATTGGAGTTGGTATGGCTTTGACAGCCGTGTGGAATGGTGCGCCTGTTTTGTTTCGTGGGCGGCGAATGAGTGCGGGTATATTGATAGTGGTATTATCCCGAAATTTGCAGGCTGCACAAACGGCGTGCAATGGTTTAAGGATAGAGGTCAATGGATTGACAACAGCGCCACGCCGTCGCCGGGTATGATTATCTTTTTCGATTGGAACAACAAGGGTTCGTCCGGTCCGCAGGACGGGCTATCCGACCATGTAGGAATTGTCGAACGAGTTGAGGACGGAATTATTTATACCATAGAGGGCAATTCCGGGGATTCCTGCCGGGAAAATCATTATGCCGTAGGGCATTATGAATTCCTCGGTTACGGAGTGCCTGCGTATTAAAAAATCAACCGCCTTTTTTGGGGCGGTTGGTACATAATTATCAGGAAACAAAACGCAGACTATATTTCTTAACTTTTATGTGTTAAAATATACGATACGGCAGTAAAGGAACGCTATTGAGGAATTAAAAACAGTGAAAAAATAAATTTTCAATCTACTATCTAAAATGCATCCGAAATTCTTTTTTTCGTGTTATAGATTATTGAGAGAGTGTCTTATAATTTAGGAGGTCGTATGAGTAAAGAAATTGAAAAAATGACCGCCATTTATGAAAAGCATAAAAACACAATGTATGCAGTCGCATTGAAAATATTAAAAAATCCGCAGGATGCAGAGGACGCAGTACATAATACAATCCCCCCGATTATGCGAAATTTAGATGCGATAAAAGATGTTGACAGCAAAGATTGTATATATTATGTGACAATGGCGGTAAAACATATGTCGTTTAATATGATACGGGACAGACATATTCAAACGGTCTCCTTGTCAGACATTGAGTATGAATTTGCAAGTGATGAAAACATTGCTGAAAGTGTTATTATAGACGAAAGCTGCAAAATCATCTATCAGAATATAAAAAGTATGCCTGCCGAATATCGGGATGTGCTAATCCTCCATTTGTATTACGAATTATCCACATCGCAGATTTCGGATTTTCTGAACAGAAAACACGGCACCGTAAAATCACAGCTCACTCGTGGAAAAAAGCTGCTGAAAGCTCGATTAAAGGAGGATGGATATGAACGATAAAAAAATCAAAGAAGCAATGAAACAGTATATCGAAACACAGGCTGATAATATTTCGTCTGAATCAGAAGAAAAGCACGACCTTACTTCTCTTGACGAAAAGGTTTATGCAATGCTCGGCACAAATCAAAACAAGCACAAAACGGCTGCTGTATGGTCTTTTAGAAAGATAAGTGCGTTAGCTGCCACTTTTGTTTTGGTTATCAGTTTAAGCATTACTGCTGTATTTGTTCTCAATAAAGAACCGGAACATATAGCGCAAGATGTGTTTTATTCAATCACTATTTCATACGAAAATGAGCAATACGGTTATTTTTCAAATCGCTTGGTTATTGACAAATACGGACTTAACAATATTTCGGACTTAAAACAGAACCCGGATTTATTTACGGGAATTTTAACCGAAACGGACATTATACAGACAGATAGCGTGATCGACAAAGACAGTATCATCGGAGCCAAGATATATCCATATAGTGACGAGGTTATCATTTTGCAGGGCGATGGGCAATTTTACTATTTTGAAAAAATAGTAACTGATTAACAATATAAAATCAGCACCGCAAAGCAGGCAGTTTTCTTTTGAAAAATGCCTGCTTTTTTGCATCCGATATTTCGCCTTTTGTGTTTATATAAGTAAGGCATGAAAGCCTAAAACAAATTATGAAAGGATGCAAAACTTATGAAAAAGACCATTTTTACACTTTCGCTCTTGCTGATCGCAGCTACCCTTATTTTTACAGGCTGTTCTTCCAAAGGTGATTTTGAATTGGAGCGATCCAAAGGAATTAAGGTTACCTACATTGACGAATTTGAAAAAACAACAATCTTGCCCGCCCCATTGACCTCGGAAGAAATCTTTAACAGTTACAGCGATACGATTGTACGAGGTACAATAGAAACAGTACGCAATATTCAAATCGACTACGGCAAAGGTGAAATTGCTCAAAAAGCACTTGCTACCATAAAAATCACAAAGGTTATTTCGGGAAATGCAAAAGCAGACAGCACGGTAACGGTTTTGCTGCCGAAATGTGTGGATAACGCTTCTGCAAATGACTCGTCTGTTGTAATCTCGCATTTGGAGAATGGAACAGAGGGCATTTTCCTTTTGAAAGAAGTAACAGAACAGAGCTGTGCGGAAATCAACGGAAAAACTTTTTACTATGACGATATTTGCGAATATTCTATGTTCGGAGAAGATCATTTTGCTGTTATCTTGTCCGACGGAGCTATTCGTTTCAATGCTGATCTGTTTGACGGTGCAATTACCAGCTTTGCCAATCTTGATGAAGCAGAAGCTAAAATACAAGAAAGCCTTACAAAGGAATGATTTATATGCCGATACTGAATGTTTGTAATCTATGCAAAACATATCAAGCGGGAGAGGCAGAGGTTAAAGCACTTGACAATGTATCTTTTACCGTAGAAAAAGGCGAATTTGTTTCTATCATCGGTCCGTCGGGATCGGGAAAATCGACCTTGTTACATATCCTTGCCGGTATTGACCGCCCCACCTCCGGCAAGGTGTATGTAGATGGTGAGGATATATATGCCAAGAGCGAAAAGGAGCTTGCCTATTATCGCAGACGAAAGGCGGGCTTAATCTATCAGTTTTATAATCTCGTTCCCACTTTGACGGTTGAGGAAAACATAACGCTCCCTTGCCGCCTTGATAAAAAGAAAACCGACAAAGAAACGCTTGACCGATTGCTGGATACGCTTGGAATGAAAGAGCGAAGAAGTCATCTGCCGAGCCAGCTTTCAGGCGGTCAGCAACAACGCTGTGCCATAGGCAGAGTTTTATTTACAAATCCTGCGCTTATGCTTGCCGACGAACCGACAGGAAATCTTGACAGCAAAAGTGCAGCAGAGGTAATGGAGCTTCTGGGGAGTGCAAATAAACAATACGGTCAAACGCTCATTATGATTACGCACAATTTGGAGCTTGCAAAGTTGGCAGACCGTATGCTTATCATCAAGGACGGTAAGCTCTCGGAGGGATAACTATGGGTGTTTGTATTAAACTTGCAACAAGGAGCTTGCGGAAAAATAAAGGGCGAACGCTGATAACACTTATGGGAATTGTATTGTCCGTCCTCATGGTGTGTACGATTTTTACGCTGTTAAATTCTATGCTCGATTCTGCGATAGATTCCATTATCGAAAAGGACGGAAATTGGCATATTGCCGTGTATAACACCACCGCAGAACAAATAGCAGACCTTGAAGCGGCAGAGGGCGTTTTATCCACCCAAATGATCTCCATTGACGAAAATGATGTATTCCGCATTACACTTAAAAATCCAGACGAGGTGTACGAATTTGCAAGCCGATATTTAAGTGAAACAACAGAATATTCGTATCACACGGAATTGCTTTCCTATCTCGGGATTTCACAAAGCGAGAGTATTAAGAGCCTAATAATGGGGATTGCCGCCGCTTTGCTTCTTATCATCGCTGTGGGTGCAATTTCTTTGATATACAATGCCTTTGCTATATCCGTTTCCGAAAGGACGAAAGAACTCGGACTTTTATCCTCGATTGGTGCAACCCAAAAAGATATTCGCACGATTGTATATTCCGAAGCTCTTTTACTTGGGACGGTTGCGATACCGATCGGTATAGTCCTCGGTCTTTTGACTTCTTGGGCGTTGCTTGATATTTTCGGAGCATATATGGGGAAAGTACTCTATGTGAACATTGGTATGCGGCTGCATATAAACGGATGGCTGCTTATGATGACAGCAATTTTCGGTTATCTGTTGGTGTTACTATCCGCCGGTGTTCCTGCTCGCGCTGCTTCTAAAATTTCGATAATAGGCAATCTGAAAGGTGAAAAAGGCGTGATGAAAGTAAAGTGCAGTAACTTTACTTCTTCTGCTGAAAATTTGCTTGCAAAGCGTACTATAAAACGAGAAAAGAAAGCGTTTCGTGCAATAACATTTTCGCTTGCAATCAGTATCTTTCTTTTTGTGTCTGCAAATGCGTTCAGCCTGTATATGCTCTCATTTGTAGAAGCAGAACGGAAGAACATAGGCTACGATCTGCGTATGAACTATTCTATGGAGTTTGGCACGAAAGAATTTGATGAGCTATACAGCTTTGTAAAATCGCAGGACGGCATTGATGAAGTCGGTTGGTTTGCGGAAAGTCCCTCACATTTCCATAGTGTTTTACTTGATTCGGAATGGATAACTGACAGCTACCGAGGCTCGGATTGGGCTACACTTAAAGAAAGCTCCGAATTATATAAAGCTCCGTTTTATATATTCATTATTTCAAATGAACGCTATTCCGAGTTCCTTTCGCAAAATGGACTTAAAAATGATAATTCCGTTTATGCGAGTGCCTTTTATGATGAAATCGACGAGGATAGTAAAAGCACGAGTTTTCCTATCTTGAAAGACGGAAGCTATCACGCCGATGTGCGTTATATGAGTGAAGCAGCGAGTGAACGGCTCAGCCAAGATATTAACGCAAATCCAAATGACCGCTTTGATTATGAGAATTATTACGATACCTTTTTCAGCGTTAATTTTACGGTTGGCAACTATGACTTTCCGCTTGAATTCAGACCGAATTACGGAGGCATCAGTATTTTGATTCCCGAAAGCCGTATGCCTGAGTTTAATGCAGAAATCACAAGCAAGGAAATAATGATACAATCCCCAAACTATGCGAACATTCAAAAAAACACAACGGATTATTTAACGAGCGTTGGTCTTGCCGAAGATGTGTCAATATTCAGTTCTGCTGAAAGCTATGAATCGCAGAGAAACTTTGCCGCAATGATAAAGCTGTTTTCAACTTCCTTTTTAATTCTCTTGACCGTAATATCCTGTGCAAATGTTTTCAATGTCATAACTACGAGCCTCAATATGCGTAAGCGTGAATTTGCGGTATTGCGTTCGGTAGGAATGACGGTAAATAAGCTGTTTGCTATGCTCTGCATCGAAAACCTGCGGAATGGTTTGCTTGCGATCTTAATCGGCGGCATTTCTTCTTTGCCGTTATGCTATCTGATATATAAAAGCATTGTAGTCGGAGCGGTAATTGATTTTGTATTTCCGCTTGGAGCATTTGTAATATCTTCATTGGCTATGTTCCTTATTATGTTTCTTACATCGCTATATGGATTATGGAAAATCAAAAATGGAGATATTATTGCGGATGTCAGAAATGATTTTGTGTGATGATGTAAAAATGATTGTATGAAAAGGCGGTGGCGCAATGAAAAATGAGCATTGGATTTTATGCCCTGCTTGCGGCAGTAAAACGCGTGACAAAATCAGAGAGGACACGGTATTAAAGAATTTTCCTCTCTACTGTCCAAAATGCAAGCAGGAAAGTTTGATCGAAGTTGAAAATTTGAATATAGTTGTCATCAAAGAGCCGGACGCATAGACGCAGAGCCGATGACCTGTGGGATACCTCGCAGATCATCGGCTCTGTTTTTTGAAAAGCAGCTTTATGATTGTTCTTTTGGTTGACTTTCCAATGTGGCTTTTACGGTTGCTTTGATAATTTCCATTGAACGCTCATTACAGCCGTAAAGCATACGGACAAGATTTTCTATTTCGGAATCTTTGGACGGCTTTTCGGGATAGAAAATCGAATCCGCTGGTATTGCAAGTTCCCGGATGAGTTTATAGAGGACATCAAAACTGGGTTTCTTTCCCTCGTTCTCAATCCGATATAAGTATCGCTCGGTAATATCAACTCTTTCCGCCAGCGTTTCCATTGTAATATCGGCACGCATACGAGCAGTTTTAAGGATTTCTCCAAGCGTTTCAGGTTCTTTATGCACTGTCGGTTCACCTCCACATATAATTGTACCTAATTATGTCATGTTGATAATGGCATGGTAATTCAATTATAAATGAACGGGCAGTTCGTAAATTATTGAACTGAATAGAATAACAGCCCCGACAAATAAAAAAACGAGGTTTTGCCGGGGTGTGTAGTTATGCCTATCCCTCCAATTCAGCGTTTTGGTTTGGAGGTTTTTTATGCGCTGGACTGCCGCCAACGCTTCGCTGCTGATTATGAGCAGCGAGTATAATTGTATGACTTAGACCGCCTATGCCCCGATGGTACACGGTCAAAAAAAGTCTAAATTTTGCATCGGGATATTATGGCTCTTACCCTGAACCCACAGACCATATTTTATATGACATAAACTATAATGCACTTGTGTTACGGCGATTTTTGCCGTTATGCAGGTGCGTTTTTGTATATAGCAAAACCCCGTTACCACGTTGCCGTTCACCGCCTCCGTCAATCTGAATTTCTCAAATTTCAGATTGATCGGAGGAAACGACTATGGACGAGAAGCGTCCAAAACGCAGAAAAGACAAAGACAACCCCTATACACTTTCCAAACGGCAGGACAAGCATTATCTTTCCTTTCGGGACGGACAAGGTGTACTGCGGGAATTGCTGATAAATAAAGAACTGTTTGAGCTTCTGAATTGCTTTGAACTGGACGATCTTTCATTTCTTAATGAAGTGGATCGGCATTACGAGCATTCAGAGCTTACCGAAGCTACTCTATATGACCGGGCGTTTGTTCTCCCGGAATCGGTTGAGGATGCGGTTCTTCGCAATATGCGGTATGAGGCGTTGCACAACGCTATAAACAAACTGCCCGAAACACAACGGCGCAGGCTCATACTGTATTATTTCAATGGACTTACATACTCCCAAATTGCAGAAATGGAGGGATGCAAATATCAGACGGTGCAGGATTCGATTTATGCCGCTCTGAATAATTTGAAAAAAATTTTGAAATAGTCCCTGTGTTTTAGGCTTTAAGTGAGGAAACAGGTGGAGAGGTACGAAAACTCTCTGCCTGTTTTCCGTTTTGTGCGGTGAATGGGTTTGCTCTTTTACAACTGAATACCCATTCATCAAACACATTCCTATTGCTATTGTGATGAGCATAAGCCACATTAGCGGCTGCGCCACGATTTGCGGAAAACAGAAGCAACGAGATTACACCTATTTTGATTATACGGTCTTTGGCTTTCTGATTTCCGGCAAGGAGCGATAAACAGCCGGCTATAAGTATCGGGAGGCTCCCGGTATGGCGATGATAAGCAATAGGGCTAATGATACTCCTGTTCAGTCACAGTCCGAGCGAGCAGCATTTTTCGTGTGTGAGCCGTCGCAGGCAATGAGAGCAGCCGATAGAGAACCTACCGGGGGTGAGATTCCCGTGGAGCTGGTGAGCCGCCAGCCGTTTGATGACTTCCCATAACGATCCGGGGTGTCGAGGACAAATAGGATCGTTTTTGAAATATGAAATCATACGGCGGGACGGGTCTGCTGAAACGGAGAATGTTTGTATCTTCCTGACCTTAATTCTGTGCCGCTGTTTGATTTCCTACATAGGCGAATATTCGCCTTAAATTCAAAGGAGGTCAAACATTATGAATCAAACATATCTACGAGGTGATATGTATTACGCTGACTTGGGACAAGGGATCGGCTCGGAACAAGAGGGTTATCGTCCCGTTGTCATTATCCAAAACAATGTCGGAAACAAGCACAGTCCCACCGTTATCATTGCTTCTGTCACAAGCAAAACGGACGCAAAGCCGAAGTTGCCTACCCATTACTACATCAACGCAGAGGACGGTTTAGAACTGCCCTCTATTGTTTTGCTTGAACAACTGCGAACCGTTGATAAACGCCGTTTGGGTGACTTTATCGGTCATCTGTCCGATAAGCATATCCGCGGTATCAATCATGCTCTTGCCGTCAGTATCGGTCTGATTGAGAGCATACCGAAAAAGTTAATTCTTTGTCTTTGCAGCGCTTGTGCCGACAATTTCTACGGTTCGGGCGCTTATTCTTTACGCCGGATCGACCCGCAGCAAACCGAAAAAGACACCTGTACCTACTGTAATCAGCGTACAGGGTACGACTACGAGATTATCCCGAAAAACAGATAGGAGGCTGCCTATGGAATCACAAACAGCCTACAAACTGCTATTTGCCGATTATCCCGATGTAGTCAATGTTGAGCAGATGCGTGAAATGCTCGGCGGTATTTGCGACAAAACCGCTTACAGGCTTTTGCGGTCTGGGGAAATTAGAAGTTTCATTGTCGGCCGCCGCTATCGAATCCCGAAGCTCAACATTCTGGAATACTTGGAATTGATAGAAAAATCTAATGCGTGAAACCTCATTTGCACATTTGGCCTATGAGATTCGGATTGCTATAATGATAGTGTCAATGGCAGATGAATCTACGCTGCACCACTCAAAGGAGGTTTTATTATGGTAGCAGGACATCTGCGAGAGAAAAACGGGTACTATCATATCGTGCTCAACTATGTGGATGAATACGGTAAACGGCACACGCCGTCAAAATCCACGGGGCTCCCTGTCAAGGGAAATAAGAAGCGTGCCGAAAAAATGCTTATAGAAGCCCGTTCAGCCAAAGAAGCAGAGTTGGAGGCAAGAGCGTTAGAACGCAGTACAGGCAAGGTTTCCACCGATTCCATTCTCTTTACAACATTTCTGCTCGACTGGTTGGAAATGATAAAAAAGAATGTGGAGGAAACGACCTACGGTGCGTATTCTATGGGAATCAAGAGCAAAATTATCCCATACTTTGAGGAACACCACCCCGGTCTGCTCTTACGGGAGATAAAGCCAAAGCACATTCAGGACTATTACACCTATGAACTGACGGTGCGGGGCGTTTCCGCAAACACGGTCATACACCGCCACGCAAATATCCGAAAGGCGTTGCAGCACGCTTTCAAACTCGGTTTGATTGACACGAATCCGGCCGATCGCATTGAACGGCCGAAAAAAGAAAAGTTTGTCGGCAGCGCGTATGAGGAAGATGAGCTAAACCGTCTTTTTGAGGTGGTAAAGGGCGACCCCATAGAGCTTGGCGTGATTCTCGGCGCGTTTTACGGACTGCGCCGCAGCGAGGCCGTAGGCTTGAAATGGGATGCGATTGACTTCAAGAAGAAAACGATCACCATACGGCACACAGTAACGCAGGCGACTATCGACGGCAAGAGCAAAATTATCCAAAAGGATCGTACAAAGACAAAGGCCAGCTATCGCAGCCTGCCACTTGTACCGCCATTTGAGGAACTGTTGTACCGCCTGAAAGCGGAGCAGGAGCTAAACCGAAAGCTGTGCGGCAGGTCGTATTGTCGGCAATACACCGATTATATCTATGTCAACGAGATCGGAGAGCTTGTAAAACCCGGCTATATCACCCAGCATTTCCCGCTGGTGCTTGAAAAGAATGGTATGCGGAAAATTCGCTTTCACGATCTCCGGCATAGCTGCGCAAGTCTGTTGTATGCAAACGGTGTCAGCCTGAAAGAGATTCAAGAATGGTTAGGACACAGCGACATTTCGACCACATCAAACATTTATACGCACCTGAATTTCAGTTCAAAGGTTGCGTCTGCCAATGCGATTTTGGGTGTATATCCCTCCAAATAACGCTCATGTCCCTCCAATGTCCCTCCTAAAAATGAGCCATAAAACAGTGCATTTGCTGTTGCTGGAGGGGCGTTACATAACGGAGCAGAGCATAAAGAAAAGCCCGCAAACCCTGATAAATCAAGGGTTTACAAGCTGTTAAGGTCTGGTGCCGGTGGTGGGACTCGAACCCACACACCCTTGCGGATAACAGATTTTGAGTCTGTCTCGTCTGCCAATTCCGACACACCGGCATTTATATTTTTAAGTCGTCTCCCGATGTCCTGTCCGAGAAATCGGAGGGACATCGTGGAGGGACATTAAAAGCAAGTTACATATTCAGTTTTCAAAAAGCCTTGTAAAATCAAGGGTTTACGGAACGGTGGTATGAAACGGCGAAGTAGATTTTGAGTCCGCTACGTCTGCCAATTCCATCACACCGGCAAATACAAATTAATTATACAGTATATATTATAAAAAATCAAGTATATATTTTAAATCTTTTTAAAATTTAATAAATATTCTAATATCGAATATAAAATAGCATAAAAACAGGAAATTCTACATTTTTTTAATTTTTAATATCATTTTAGTTGCTTATTTAAAAAAATTATATTATAATATATCTGTATTTTTATTAGCAGTCAAGGCTGCAATTTATGGAGGAATGTCAAAATGGATAAAAAAGAGCTTCTTTATGAAGGTAAAGCAAAAAAAGTATTTTCTACAGAGAATCCTGACTACTGTATAGTTTCTTACAAAGATGACGCTACTGCTTTTAACGGTGAGAAAAAGGGCACAATCATCGGTAAGGGCGTTGTAAACAACCGTATGAGCAACTTTATGTTTAAGCTTCTTGAGGAAAAGGGTATTCCTACTGATTTCGTTGAAGAGCTCAATGACAGAGATACTGTTCTTAAAAAAGTTGAAATTGTACCTCTCGAAGTTATTGTAAGAAATAAGGCAGCAGGCAGCCTTTCAAAAAGACTTGGTCTTCCTGAGGGCACACCAATGAAAACTCCTGTTCTTGAGTTCTGCTATAAGAACGATGAGCTTGGCGACCCTATGGTAAACGAATACCACATTCTTGCAGCAGGCTTTGCTACTAAGGAAGAGATTGATACTATTTCAAAGTACGCTCTCAAAATTAACGAAATTATGATTGACTTCTTTAAGGAGTGCAAGGTTGACCTTATCGACTTTAAGATTGAGTTCGGCAGATACAAGGGCGAAATTCTCCTTGCTGACGAAATCTCTCCTGATACTTGCCGTTTCTGGGATATTGATACTCAGGAAAAACTTGATAAAGACCGTTTCCGTCGTGATATGGGCGGTGTTGAAGAGGCTTATGCCGAGATGATGAAGCGTATCGGCTTGGCTTAATATTCTGTTTAAATATACATTTACAAATCCCCTTTAGGGCATTAGTTTGATATTTTTACGGATGGTGGCGCTTTTTGAAAAATTCTTTCGACAATTACGCAAAAGAAGGACTGCACGAGGAATGCGGTGTTTTCGGAATATTTAGTGACGGCACAATTAACCCTGCCTATGCTTGCTACAACGGCTTGCTTGCTTTGCAGCATCGTGGTCAGGAAAGCTGTGGTATTGCCGTTACCGATGACGGTGTAATAGATTATCATAAGGATATGGGACTTGTTACCGAGGTTTTTAATAACCGTATTCTTGACTCTTTGCAAGGTCAGATGGGTATTGCTCATGTCCGTTATTCGACTGCCGGTGGCTCTGTGCTTGAAAATTCACAACCTCTCGTTATGCGTTATGTCAAGGGTACGCTTGCTGTGGCTCACAACGGCAACCTTACCAACGCCCTCGAAATTCGCAGTCAGCTTGAACAGACAGGTGCTATTTTTCAGACCACTATTGACTCTGAGGCTATCTGTTATGTTATTGCAAGAGAAAGACTGAAATGTCATTCTGTTGAAGAGGCGGTTGCCCGTACTATGAGGGTTATTAAGGGTGCATATTCTCTGCTTGTTATGAGTCCGAGAAAACTTATTGCCGCCCGTGACCCGCACGGTTTCCGTCCGCTTTGTATGGGTAAGTATAATGATTCCGTGGTATTTGCAAGTGAGAGCGCAGCTCTTGACGCATGCGGAGCAAAATTTATCCGAGATATTGAACCCGGTGAAATTGTGGTTGTTGACAATAAAGAAATCCGCAGTATTAAACCGGATTTCGGAGAAGAAAAGAAGCAGTCACTTTGTGTTTTTGAATATATTTATTTTGCTCGCTCGGACTCCTTTATTGACGGTATCAGCGTCTATGAGGCAAGAAAACAGGCAGGCAGAATTTTGGCAAGGGAGTTTCCGGTAGAGGCGGATATGGTAGTCGGCGTACCTGAATCGGGTATTGACGCCGCCATAGGCTACAGCGAAGAATCCAGGATTCCTTATGAAAAAGCTATTGTAAAAAACAGCTATATAGGCAGAACTTTCATTAAACCCAGTCAGAAAGAGCGTATGAAGAGTGTGCGCATAAAACTTAACCCTATTGCAGATAAAATAAAGGGTAAGCGTGTGGTCATTATTGATGACAGCATCGTGCGTGGTACTACTGTTGACAGAATTGTCACTATGCTCCGTGAAGCAGGTGCCAAAGAAGTTCATATGCGTATAAGTTCACCGCCGTTTATGTGGCCTTGCTACTACGGTACGGATATTCCGTCAAGGGGAGAGCTTATTGCCTGCAACCATACGGTTGAAGAAATCCGTCAGCTAAGCGGTGCGGATTCACTCGGTTATCTTCCCGCAGACAGCCTGCGTGAAATGTTGCACAATGCTCCGATAGGCTTTTGTGATGCTTGTTTCAGCGGTAATTATCCTGCTGAAACCACAAAAAAGACCTTTAAGGGCAAAGAGCGTGGCGGTATGAATTTTGATAAAAAATGCTGATAAACCTACATTCTGAAAGGATTTACTAATATGATTAAGGATACCTATGAGTCACCCTTGTCTGCAAGATATGCAAGCAAGGAAATGAAATATATTTTTTCTCCCGATATGAAATTCCGTACCTGGAGAAAACTTTGGATTGCTCTTGCTGAGGCTGAAATGGAACTTGGACTTCCTATCACTCAGGAGCAGATTGACGAGCTTAAGGCTCACGCTGACGATATTAACTATGAGGTTGCTCAGGAGAGAGAAAAGCTTGTTCGTCATGATGTAATGTCACATGTTTATGCTTACGGTGTACAGTGCCCTAATGCAAAAGGCATTATTCACCTTGGAGCAACATCATGTTATGTCGGTGACAATACAGATATTATCATTATGACAGAGGGCTTAAAGCTTATCAGAAATAAGCTTATTACCGTAATCCGCAATCTTTCAAAGTTTGCAGATGAGTACAAAGCTCTTCCTACACTTGCATTCACACATTTTCAGCCTGCACAGCCAACAACAGTAGGCAAGAGAGCAACTCTTTGGTTACAGGAATTGCTTATGGATCTTGAAGATGTAGAGTATCAGCTTTCAAAGGCTAAGCTGCTCGGTTCAAAGGGTACAACAGGTACTCAGGCAAGCTTTTTGGAGCTTTTCGAGGGCGACCACGAAAAATGTAAGGCACTCGACAAGAAAATTGCTCAGAAAATGGGCTATAATTCTTGCTTTGCCGTTTCAGGTCAGACCTACTCAAGAAAGCTCGATTCTCAGTTTTTAAATGTACTCGCAGGCATTGCTCAGAGTGCGTCTAAGTTCTCAAATGATATTCGCCTTTTACAGCATCTTAAAGAGGTTGAAGAACCGTTTGAAAAGAATCAGATCGGTTCATCTGCAATGGCCTATAAGCGCAACCCAATGCGTTCGGAGCGTATAGGTTCACTTTCCCGTTATGTAATGTGTGATGTATTAAACGGTTATTTCACAACTGCGACACAGTGGTTTGAAAGAACTCTCGATGACTCTGCTAACAAGCGTTTGAGTATTCCGGAGGCATTCCTTGCCGTTGACGGTATTCTTTCACTTTATGCAAATGTTGCAGACGGTCTTGTAGTATATCCAAAGGTTATTGAGCAGCGTTTAAGAAAAGAACTTCCGTTTATGGCTACAGAGAATATTATGATGGACGCAGTTAAGTACAGAGGTGCTGACAGACAGCAGCTCCATGAGAGAATTCGTGTTCATTCAATGGCTGCATCTAAGGTTATTAAAGAAGAGGGCGGCGAAAACGACCTTCTCGAAAGAATTGCTAACGATGAGGCTTTCGGCGTAACTTTAGAGGATCTCGAAAAGATTTTACAGCCGGAGAAATATACAGGCAGAGCAAAAGAGCAGACAGAGGACTTCCTCGCAGAGTTGGTTCAGCCTGTTCTTGACAAGTATGCTGACATTGAATCAGATAAGCCTGAAATCAATGTATAAAATTTATATACACTTGTATTTATATATTTAAGGAGTTTTACAAATTATGGTTAAAGCAATAGTAGGTGCAAACTGGGGAGATGAAGGTAAGGGCAAAATTACCGATGTTCTCGCAAATGACAGTGACATTGTAATTCGCTTTCAGGGCGGTGCAAATGCAGGTCATACTATCGTAAACGAATATGGCAAATTTGCTTTGCATCAGCTTCCATCCGGTGTATTTCATCAGAATATTACTAATATTATTGGCAACGGTGTAGCTTTCAGCGTTGAAAATTTCGTAAAAGAAATCGCAGAACTTGAGAGCAGAGGCGTGCCGAAGCCAAAGATTATTATTTCAGACAGAGCGCAGATAGTTATGCCTTATCATGTTGCTTTTGACTGTTACGAGGAGGAGCGCCTCGGCAAAAATTCCTTTGGCTCAACAAAGAGCGGTATTGCTCCATTCTATTCAGATAAATACTCAAAAATCGGTTTCCAGATTAACGAGCTTTACGATGACCCTGATTCATTAAGAGAAAAAATCAAACACGCACTTGGCATTAAAAATGCTATTCTTAAGAATCTCTACAATAAGCCTGAGATTACAGAGGAAGAAGTATTTGATAAACTTATGGAGTACAAAGAGGCTCTTGCTCCTTATGTAGGAGATACTTTTGAGTTTATTCATAATGCACTTAAAGATGGTAAGAATATTCTTTTAGAGGGTCAGCTTGGCTCACTTAAGGATACCGACTTCGGTATTTATCCTATGGTTACATCTTCAAACACAATTGCAGGTTACGGCGCAGTAGGTGCGGGTATTCCGCCTTATGAAATTAAAGAAGTTATCACTGTTGTTAAGGCTTATTCAAGCGCAGTAGGTGCAGGTGAATTTGTTTCTGAAATCTTTGGTGAAGAGGCAGACGAGCTTAGAAGAAGAGGCGGCGACGGCGGCGAATTCGGTGCTACAACAGGCAGACCTCGCAGAATGGGTTGGCTTGACCTTGTTGCTACCCGTTACGGCTGTAAAGTACAGGGCGCAACACAGGTTGCATTCACCGTTCTTGATGTTCTCGGCTATCTTGATGAGATTCCTGTATGTGTTGGTTATGAGCTTGACGGCGAAGTTATCGATTATTTCCCATCAACAACAAAACTTAAGAGATGTAAGCCTATTCTTAAGAAATTAAAGGGTTGGAAATGTTCAATTTCCGGCATTAAAGAGTATGACAAACTTCCTAAGGAATGTCGTGACTACATTGAATTTGCAGAAGAGCAGATTGGTGTGCCGATTAAGATTGTATCTAACGGTCCATCAAGAGATGATATTATTTACAGATAAACAAAGGCCGGTAATGTAATGGAAAACAAAGAAAGAGTAATTGTCCTCGACTTTGGCGGACAGTATAATCAGCTTATTGCAAGGCGTGTTCGTGAGTGTAATGTATATTGCGAAATACTGCCGTACACAGTCAGTCTTGATAAAATTAAAGAATTAAATCCCACCGGTATTATTTTTACAGGTGGTCCGAATAGCGTGTACGATGAAAGCTCACCGCATATTTCAAAAGAAATTTTCGAGCTTAATATTCCTATTCTCGGTATTTGCTATGGTTGTCAGCTTATGGCATATACCCTTGGCGGTGTAGTAACTCCTGCTACAGATAATTCATCTTGTGAGTACGGCAAGACGATGACAAACTATAATAAAGACGATGTTATCTTTACAAATGCTTGTGAACACGGCGTTTCTTGGATGAGTCACCGTGACTATATAAGCACAGTACCGGACGGATTTACCGTAACTGCCACGACAGCGGTTTGTCCTGTTGCTGCTATGAGTTGCCCTGAAAGAAAACTTTACGGTGTACAGTTCCATCCGGAAGTTAATCACACAGAAAACGGTAAAGATATGCTCCGTTCATTCCTTTATGATGTTTGCGGTTGTAAAGGTGAATGGCAGATGGATAGTTTTATCGATTCAACAGTTGCAAAACTTAAAGAGCAAATCGGCGACAAGGGAGTAGTCCTCGGACTTTCCGGCGGTGTTGATTCTTCTGTTGCTGCCGCTCTTTTAAGTAAAGCAGTCGGTAAGCAGCTGACCTGTGTTTTTGTTGACCAGGGACTTATGCGTAAAGACGAAGGCGACTTTGTTGAGCAGACATTTACAAAACTTTTTGATATGAATTTTGTTCGTATTAATTGCCAAGAGGAATTTCTCTCAAAACTTAAGGGCGTATCAGAGCCAGAAGCAAAGAGAAAGATAATTGGCACAGAGTTTTATAATGTGTTTTGGAATAAAATTCGTGAGAACTACGGCAGTGGTTACTTTGCTCAAGGCACTATTTATCCTGACAGAATTGAAAGCGGTAAAGGTGATGCAGCAAAGATTAAAACTCACCACAATCAGGTAGAAGTACCGCAGGATATTACTTTTGAGGGAATTATTGAACCTTTGCAGGATCTTTTTAAAGATGAAGTACGAGTAGTTGGCGAAAAGCTCGGACTTCCTCATGAACTTGTATGGCGTCAGCCATTCCCGGGTCCCGGACTTGGTGTTCGAGTAATCGGCGAAGTTACAGCTGATAAGGTAAAAATTTTGCAGGAGGCAGATGCAATCCTAAGAGAAGAAATGGATAAGTGCGGATATGCCTCACAGATGAGCCAGTTCTTTGCAGTCCTTCCGGGTGTAAAGACAGTAGGTGTAATGGGCGATTCACGTACCTATGATGAACTTGTGGCAATCAGAGCCGTAACAACCGACGACTTTATGACAGCCGATTGGGCAAAAATCCCATATGATATCCTCGGCAGAGTTTCAAGCCGTATCATAAATGAAGTAGAACATGTAAACAGAGTTGTTTACGATATAACCTCCAAACCCCCCGGAACCGTGGAGTGGGAGTAATTTCGCACCCGTGAAAAAGCCCGTAAATAAAGGCTTTTCGCCGTTTGAAAGCCCTCTGTGGAAACAAAATGGCAACATAATTTGAATTATTGTAAAAGTAAAGAGCTAACTGACTTTTTGAGAAGTCAGTTAGCTCTTTTTGTTTTATCGTGTATTATTGCCGATTACCAATTAATAAAGTCATAAGCTAGATTGCCAAGCTTTGATAACTCTAAATCTAAAGAATTTGCATTTAGTAGTTCTGTTATTTTTGCTTGACATTCCAGATATTGTTGCTCAGTAAGCTTGCTCCAAACGCAATCCTTAATATGCGCTTTTTTAATAATAATACTGTCAAGAGGGCAATCACACGATGAAAAATCAGGAATAGCTTTGTCTACAAATATCAAATCACTAAAAACATATAGATATTTGAATGTCATATTTATTAACTTCTGGGCAAGACCATACCCTGTTACATATTTGTTTCCGCTTCCAATTATATCTTTTATATCTTTGCAAAATAGTAATGAGGTCTTTTGTATCAAGTCTCTTGAAAAGACATAATCACATTGTTTTATTGCTTCATTTGTATCACGACATATTTTCTCTCGCGTATGCAAAAATAAGGCACTATAGTAGCGTCCAGCTGTCATCATGTCCTTATATGCCAAATCAACGCATTTTGCTTGCACCTCATTTGGGTTGTTCTTATTTGTTGACCAGCGCAATAAAGAAGATTCTAAAAAGTTTCTTTTCCAATCCATTATCTTACCTCACATATCTTTCAGTCTGTCTTTGAAAGACTCAACCATAGCATCGCTGAAATTCTGTGACGGTACTTTTACAAAACCGGAAGTTTCATCATACTTCGGATAATTGTAGCGCCACTTGTCATATTCGTCACGGTTAATGTCGCCATTATGATATTTCTCCGATTGTTCAGCCCACGCATTAAGCATTTCCGAAAGCTCGGCAGCGTCCGTCCCCTTGCGAGGGTCTGCATACATTGAAACACCGTTTTCAGTCTTTAATATTGTCAATCCGTATCTGTCCTCTAATGTAAACAAGGTGTGCATTAACCCTATATAGCTTTCAATGTCGGGAACAGAAAGAGCCTGCGGAGATATATCGAAAACCTCTGCAAGTTTATTCGTTAAATCTGTTTTTGGAGTTCTTGAGCCAGATTCATATTGTGCCATACGAATGTCAGCGGTCTTTTCAGGAAATCCGACCACCTGTCCTAAATATTTCTGTGTCATTCCGCAAAGATTACGAAAGAATCTTATTCTCTCTCCGATTGCCATAAAATTGCACTCCTTACTTATGTAATGTGCAATCAGTATATCATATATGTTTAGTATATGTCAAGCAACATAAAACAAAAAAGTTTAATATTTTCCCTAATCACGGGAAAATGTGGGATAATCAAAAATAAATATTGAAAAAGAGCATAGGAAGCTCTGTGGTGACCCCCAAAAGTTAGATTTGAAAGCGTAGTGGCTTTTAGCTGCTACGCTTTTGTTATGCAACTAAGGCATTAATCCTGTACTCAACCGGACTTAACCAGCCGAGTTTCTGTTTGATTCTCTTGTTGTTGTAGTAATCAATGTATTTGATAATTGCTTGTTTAAGCTCTTCATAGCTGTAATAAACTTTTCCATAATATATTTCTTGCTTTAATATTCCAAAGAAATTTTCCATAACAGAGTTATCGTGACAATTTCCTTTTCTTGACATACTCTGAAATATTCTGTTTTCTTTCAGCTTTTGTGAATATGCTTTCATCTGATAAGCCCATCCTCTGTCAGAGTGAAAAGTCCTGCGATATGAACAGTCATTAGTGATAGTAATAGCTTCATCTAATGCACTCATAATG